>Ga0208833_1000007_pt1:175000-177293 | contig 177293 bp, 156 predicted proteins | sample DeeseametaMP1788_FD_184181 | JGI IMG/M metagenome (GOLD analysis project Ga0208833, IMG submission 184181) | Marine microbial communities from the Deep Pacific Ocean - MP1788 (SPAdes) | ecosystem: Environmental > Aquatic > Marine > Oceanic | place: North Pacific Ocean | collected... | reverse complement strand
GAGCATCTTCACTCAGAATTCAATTTCGCTGAGTCTATGTTGGAGACAGTGGGGAAGTCGTTACGCCATTCGTGCAGGTCGGAACTTACCCGACAAGGAATTTCGCTACCTTAGGACCGTTATAGTTACGGCCGCCGTTCACCGGGGCTTCAATTCGATGCTTGCACATCTCCTCTTAACCTTCCGGCACCGGGCAGGCGTCAGACCCTATACATCGTCTTGCGACTTAGCAGAGCCCTGTGTTTTTGATAAACAGTCGCCACCCCCTAGTTTGTGCCCCCTTCTAAAAGTTGCCTTAAAGAAGGGCTTGCTTATCCCGAAGTTACGCAAGTAATTTGCCGAGTTCCTTCAACATAGTTCTCTCAAGCGCCTTGGTATACTCTACCTGCCCACCTGTGTCGGTTTGGGGTACGGTCTATATGTGGAGGCTATTTCCTGGAAGTACTACGCAGCTATCCCAATCCGATCAGGGATAACTACTATCGTCCTTCGTCACATCTCCACAGGTTCAGGAATATTAACCTGATTCCCATCGACTACGCTTTTCAGCCTCGTCTTAGGGGCCGACTTACCCTGCGCGGATTAGCCTTGCGCAGGAAACCTTGGGCTTTCGGCGAGAGTGTCTCTCACACTCTTTGTCGCTACTCATGTCAGCATTCTCACTTCTGATATCTCCAGCCAACCTCACGATTGACCTTCACAGACTTACAGAACGCTCCGCTACCATGCACATAAAGTGCATCCGCAGCTTCGGTGGATAGTTTGAGCCCCGATACATCTTCGGCGCAGGACGTCTTGATTAGACTAGTGAGCTGTTACGCTTTCTTTAAAGGATGGCTGCTTCTAAGCCAACCTCCTAGCTGTCTTGGACATCCCACTTCCTTTTCCACTTAACTATCACTTTGGGACCTTAGCTGGCGGTCTGGGCTGTTTCCCTTTCCACTATGGACCTTATCACCCATAGTGTGTCTGCCATGATTGTACTCTACGGTATTCGGAGTTTGGTTAGGTTTGGTAAGGCTCGCGCCCCCCTAGCCCATCCAGTGCTCTACCCCCGTAGGTAAAACATGACGCTCTACCTAAATAGATTTCGCGGAGAACCAGCTATTACCCGGTTTGATTGGCCTTTCACCCCTTGCCACAGCTCATCCCCGTCTTTTTCAACAGACGTGGGTTCGGTCCTCCAGTGAGTGTTACCTCACCTTCAACCTGGCCATAGCAAGATCACCGGGTTTCGGGTCTAATCCATGCAACTAGACGCCCTATTAAGACTCGCTTTCGCTACGCCTACACCTATCGGCTTAAGCTTGCTGCATAGATTAACTCGCTGACCCATTATACAAAAGGTACGCCGTCACACATAAGTGCTCCGACTGCTTGTAGGCACACAATTTCAGGTCTCTTTCACTCCCCTTATCGGGGTACTTTTCACCTTTCCCTCACGGTACTTGTTCACTATCGGTCGGACAGGAGTACTTAGGCTTGGAGCATGGTCGCCCCATATTCAGACAGGATTTCACGTGTCCCGCCCTACTCAAGGATCATCTTGTTTTTTACCTATACAGGACTATCACCTACTTTGGTTAAGCTTTCCAGCTTATTCTAGTTATTACAAAATGACCACTGGCCTGGTTCGCGTTCGCTCGCCGCTACTAACGAAGTCTCTTTGATTTCCTTTCCTCCGGCTACTTAGATGTTTCAGTTCGCCGGGTTTGCTTCTTTAACCTATGTATTCAGTTAAAGATACCCTAAAAAGGGTGGGTTTTCCCATTCGGAGATCTTCGGATCAACGGTTATTCACACCTTCCCGAAGCTTATCGCAGTGTATCACGTCCTTCATCGCCTCTGTCCGCCAAGGCATCCGTTATGTGCCCTTATTACGCTTGAACGAAAAAACTTTGCTGATATCAAGAACAGTAGTTAAACTACTTAATCTCAATATCGTTGACAAAACTCTCTCAGCATTGCGGTATAATTGAATTTTTATATACTAAATATTATTTGGTATAAAAATATTGGATTTTTACTACAAAATTAACTTATTTACGATTTTACAAGAACCCTTTTAAACTCTCATTTAAAAGCATAAACTAACTTAATGTGTTAGCTTATGTTTTTAAATAATGGTGGAGGCGATCGGGATCGAACCGACGACCTTCTGAATGCAAATCAGATGCTCTCCCAGCTGAGCTACGCCCCCTTACTTTTACAGCGCAGTCACGTTGTCACCAAAAAAATGGTGGGCCAGGGAGGACTTGAACCTCCGACCTCACCCTTATCAGGGGTGCGCTCT
>Ga0208833_1000007_pt1:0-172500 | contig 177293 bp, 156 predicted proteins | sample DeeseametaMP1788_FD_184181 | JGI IMG/M metagenome (GOLD analysis project Ga0208833, IMG submission 184181) | Marine microbial communities from the Deep Pacific Ocean - MP1788 (SPAdes) | ecosystem: Environmental > Aquatic > Marine > Oceanic | place: North Pacific Ocean | collected... | reverse complement strand
TGATCAAAAAACTGCACTTCATCAAAAAAAACAGTTTCCACCCCCTCTTCTATATCCCCCCATTCTTTAATAGAGATTGCTTTTGCTTGTAGACCATCATGATTCATGACCTCTTCATGCGCGTAGCGATCATCAAAAGAAGTTTTATAAACAGCTATTTTACGCTTTAGGCCATTCTTCTCCCATAAGATTCTTTTAAGGAGTTCTGTCGTTTTCCCTGAAAACATAGGCCCGCAAATAAGTGTTAGATCGCCATACATAAGAAAGATCCCGTCATTTATACTTGAATTTTGATTCTAAATAATGCTTATTATGCCTATAGTCATCAACTTTATAAAGAAAGAAAATAATTATGGATGCCGCACAAGAAACAGTGAAAGAGACATCATCTCGTATTTCAGACTCACACAAAGCACGTTTGGATAAGCTTGAGAACTGGAAGGAGAAAGGTGTAAACCCTTATGCTGCAACAAATTTTCCTGTAGATGCTTATGCTGGAGAATTACAAGACATATATAAGTCTCTTGCTGATGGTGAAACGACAGAACACACTGTTCACGTTGCTGGCCGCATCATGTCTAACAGAAACTCTGGTATGTTTATGGACTTACTGGATCATACTGGCAAAATACAAATCTTTAGCCATAAAGAACATTTAGATGCTAAAACATTAGATGCTTTAAAACTTTTTGATATGGGTGACTGGATTGGGGTCAAAGGCCTCGTGCGTCGTACACCTCGTGGAGAACTTACGATTAATGCGGAAACAATTACGATTCTTAGTAAATCTTTACAGCCCCTACCAGAAAAACATCATGGGTTAAGTGATGTGGAGATTCGTTACCGTAAACGATATATTGACCTTACAGTTAATGAAGAGAGTCGTGAAACATTTAAAAAACGCAGCAAAATCATGTCTTCTATTAGGCGTGTTATGGATGAACGCGGCTTTTTAGAATTTGAAACGCCTGTTTTACAATCTATTGCAGGCGGTGCGATCGCAAAACCATTTGATACACATCATAACGCACTTGATATTCCTTTATATTTAAGAATCGCAACTGAGCTTCCTCTGAAAAAGCTCATTATTGGTGGTGTTTCTAATAAGGTCTATGAGATTGGACGCATCTTTAGAAATGAAGGAATCTCAATCAAACACAATCCAGAATTCACAACAATCGAAACTTACGAAGCTTTCGCGGATGTGAATAGCGCTATGCAATTGGCTGAAGATATCGTGATCGAATCTTGTAAAGCAGCAAATAACGGCAGTACAAAAGTATTCTTTGGTGAAACAGAGATTGATTTTGCAGGTCCTTGGCCCCGCTATTCAATGCTAGATCTTGTTAAAGAGAAAACAGGACTAGACTTTAACACCATCGAAACAGATGAAGACGCCCGCAAAGCCTGCAAAGATAAAGGAATCGAAATCGAAGATACATATGGCTGGGGAAAATGCTTAGAAGCTGCTTTTGAAGAAAAAGTAGAACATACACTTATGCAACCAACACATGTTATGAATCATCCAAAAGAAATCTCTCCACTTGCAAAGGCAAATCTTGATAACCCTAGGATTACAGATCGTTTCGAATCTTTCGCAAATGGCTGGGAAATTGCAAATGGCTTTAGCGAGCTCAATGATCCTTTTGATCAATATGAGCGATTCAAAGACCAAGCATCAAGCCGTGAAGACGGTGACGAAGAAGCTCAAATGATGGACGCCGAATTCGTCGAAGCTTTAGAATTTGGTATGCCTCCAACAGCTGGGCTTGGTGTTGGATTAGACCGCATCACAATGCTTTTGACAGATTCGCATAACATTCGTGACGTTATTGCATTCCCAACCCTGCGCCCAACCGATGCTCAAAGCATCGTTGAAGCGCTCGATAAAGAATAATAATTGCATCATACTATAGAGAGTTATAAAGTAAGTGATACTTTAAATAACTTGGAAAAAGATTCGAATTTAAAAGCTATGACTGTAATTAGATATATTGTCATTTTATTAATGGTCTTAACAATAGGAACCATTACAAAAGCCTCTTTCGCAAAACAAATTGCCGGAATTGTTGCGACTATTAATGACGAAGCCATTTCAGGAACAGACCTTGAAGCGCGCTTGAATTTTGCCATTTTGACAACAGGGCTCCCGAAAACAGATGAAGTAAAAAAATCACTTATTCCTCAGACACTCAATGCTTTAATTGACGAAACCCTTAAAGCACAAGAGCTTAAAAAAAATAACATTAATATTGATCAAGATGAAATTGATCTTCAGATAGAAGCTCTAGCACAGCGTGCAAAAGTTGATAAAGAGGCTTTCTTAGCAAAATTAGCGGAAGAAAAAATCCCTTTATATACATTAGAAAACCAAATCAGAACCGAACTTGGTTGGAACCGTTTCATTCAAAAGAAGCTAAGATCAAAAGTTGATGTTAGCTATAATGAAGTTCAAAAAGAGATAAAAAAAATAAAAAGCCATGCTGGTGAGCGTGAAATTCGTCTTGCCGAGATTTTTATTGAAGTCCAAAGAACAGAAAACGAGCCAGAAGCTCAAAAGACAATTCAGGAATTAGAGAAACAATTAAAGAATGGTGCGCCCTTTCCTTTGGTAGCCAAACAATTTTCAGCCTCAGCGAGTGCTGCAAAAAATGGCGAAATTGGCTGGGTCATTCCAGATGAGATCGAAGAAGATATTTTGCGCGAAACAATCTCTCGATTAGCATTAGGGCATTTAAGCCCTATTGTAAGAGGTAAAAATGGATTTTATCTATTCTATATTATTGATACACGCACAATCAAAGGCGTTGAAAAACACGAAATTTTACTCAATATTAAGCGTATAGCCTCTAATGAATTAGAAACGTTAAAAACAGATGTTTCAGATATAAAGGGCTGTATTTCAATGGATGCGGCTTATAAAAGCTTCCCCCATAGAAAAACTGGTGACATTGATCGTGTGCCATTAGAAACGCTCAGCGCACCGCTTCAGAACATCTTGAAACCGCTCGATATTGCGGATTTATCTCCTATTATTCAAGAAGGACAAGCCTATACCCGTTATATGATTTGTCGTAGAACATACCCATCTAGAGATCAATCCCTTTCCGTTGAAGAGATCACAAACCGCATTGGCGCAGAACAGCTAGATCTATTACAGCGTCAATATCTAAATAAATTAAGAGAACAGGCTTTTGTGGATGTTCGCTTATAATCAAGGAGTGCTTCTATGACGGATGAAGACATCATTGACGCTCTCCCCCCTATCAAAGAAACGCTCAATGAAAACAACATTAAAGCCGATAAAAAATTTGGTCAAAATTTTCTCTTAGACATAAACTTAACAAAAAAAATTGTTCGTTTAGCTGACCCTATCGAAAATCATCATGTTATTGAAATTGGCCCAGGACCTGGAGGGTTAACACGCGCACTCTTAGCGAGTAACGTAGCTTCTGTGACAGCTATCGAGATGGATACGCGCTTTATTGACATTCTCTCTCCCTTAAAAGATAGCTGCAAGAAACCTTTTACTCTGATCCAAGGGGACGCACTAGAATACGATATAACAGAGCTCACAGATAGTCCTCGCTATATCATTGCAAATCTGCCCTATAATGTCGCAACACCTCTTTTAATAAACTGGCTAAAACAAAGCGATCAAATTGCAGGCATGGCCTTGATGTTTCAAAAAGAAGTAGGTGATCGTATCATCGCTAAGCAAGGAGATAAAGCCTATGGGCGTTTAGGAGTTCTGGCAGGATATCTTTGTCATGTGAGAAAATTAATTACGCTTCCACCTGGTGCTTTTACCCCACCGCCAAAAGTTCATTCTGCCGTTATTCACCTAAAACCTCGTGAAGACATAAAAACGCGACTCACATTAATCCCTTTTCTAGAGCAAGTTACGGGACATGCCTTTAATCAGCGTCGGAAGATGATACGCTCTTCATTAAAGCCACTTTTATCACGCTATCCAGACTTGCTAAATGAACTAGGAATCAGCGAAACAAAGCGCGCAGAAGAGCTTTCATGCGATGAATTTGTAAAAATAGCGACTTATATAAAAGATAAAAAGTAATTAGGGTGAAACGACAAGACAGTCTGAAATCTCTGAACAAACAGCCTGAGCATAATCTTTATCAAGACCTGTTAGACGTGCTCTGTAAAAATAACGCCCTGTGCTTTTATTTCGCCCTTGTAAGTTAACAGCTCTCGCACCATCCAACAAATGAGGAACAAGTGATTTTGCATGACGAATAGCTTTATCACTTTGAGCACGACTATTAAAAGCCCCTACTTGCACAGCCCAATCCCCTTCTCCCTTTGCTATTACAGGCTTAACCGTTGGCAAAATCATACCACTCACAATACTGCCACCAATAGCTGGCTCGATAGAGGCCATATTCTGTGTTGCCTGAGCTTCTTTAACAAACATTTCTTTTAACTCTTTAACCGCTGTAATAATACGATCCCTTGTTTCAGGCGTTAGCGATGTCTCTTCTCTCGCCACTCTAGAACGCACAACATCCCATCCATTACTAACATCAAGACGTGGTGTTGCAGCAGACCCTTCTTCTAGAACCTCGATCAAAACCTCTTCAACAGGAACCGCATCAGCCCCAATATCAATATTCGTATCAAGTGCGGCAATCGTTAATGCTTGTACAGGTTTCTGAGATGGAACAGGCGGTGTCCCCACTTTATTTTGAGCCATATAAGTGCCCGAGCCAACAACTCTAAAGCCTTGATCTAATAAAGCGGCCATATGTCTATTACGAGAGCGGCTTTTCTTTCCACCGAAAACGACGCCAACCAAACGTTTTCCATTCCTCTTAGCTGATGACACCAAATTAAATCCAGAAGCACGAATATAGCCTGTCTTTAATCCATCCATACCAGGATAACTCTTCATTAACGCATTGTGCCCTCTATATCTTTTTCCTTTATAGCTAAAAGAAGTTAACCCAAAATAATCGTAATAGTCCGGATAATCCTCAATTAAAGCTAAACCAAGTACAGCCATGTCACGCGCCGTAGATATTTGATAACGGTGATGTAAACCAGATGCATTTTTAAATGTTGTTCTACTCATCCCTAATTGACGAGCAACGCGTGTCATTTCAGTAGCAAAAACACTTTCAGAACCAGCATAATTTTCAGCAACAACCACAGCAACATCATTTGCCGATTTAACAACCAACGCTTTAATAGCATCTTCCACCGTAATACGCTCACCTTTACGAACACCAAGCTTTGAAGGTACTTGGTTTTGAGCATTTTGAGAAACATAAAGACGTGTTTTTAAACTCCACTCACCACGTTTTAAGGCGTCAAACACCAAATAGAGTGTCATCATTTTAGTAAGAGAGGCTGGATGCAGTTTTTTGTCAGCATAACGTTCACTAAGAACCTGATTACTGTCTGCATCAACAACGATAGAAGCATATTTATAATTTGGTTTAGCTTCTGCTTGCGCACATAAAAAAAGCATCAGCGAAAACACTGACAAAAAAAGAATCTGAATTGATTTTTTTGTGTTCAAAAACATCTACTATCCAATAAAGCTTCGAAAATTAGAGTTGCTTGTTGTGGCGTTAATGTAATTATAACGTGTTTGACCTTATTTCGTAAAGGAATTTCTTATTATTTTACTGTTGGGCTAGGTGATTTCCCAAGCGATGAGGCAACCTGTGTTTCACTGTCATTCACTGTAAATACTTGATTATAGGCTGTTTCCATCAGGTCAATAACGCGCTCATTACGCTCATCTTTATCAGACGCACCAAAATACGCAACCGTTACACGATACTCACTTCCATCAATAGGTGAAACTGCAACGGAAGATGCAAGCAAACAAAACCCCGCGCGTGCCGTAAAACCCGTTTTTAAACCATCAACATGAAAACTATACGAAAGCCCAGATACTTCTCCATTATATTCATCTGTCAAGACAAGCGCATTTGTTGCAGCTTTCGCTCTACCATGACGAATCGCAGATGTTAAAGAAGGATAATCAAGGAAACTATCATCCCCATCAAAAAGCTGAGGGTAATCTGCAATAAATCTATTTGCTAAAAGCATCATATCTTGAGCTGTTGTTTTATTGCGACGGCTAATCCCTGAGGCATCTTTAAAAACCGTATTCTCCATACCAAGCTCTTTTGCTTTTTCATTCATCATCTTCACGAACGCTCTTTCAGACCATTCACCATTAATCACTTTTGATAAATGAGCTCCTACAGAGCTAGCAACGTCATTGGCCGAATAAACAAATAAAGAGCGCAACGCAAAATCAACATCAAAAAAATGCCATGCTCGGATACCTGCTTGAGAATATGCTAAAGATATATTAGCTGCTTTAGGGGACATCGTAATCTCATCATCTAAACGAACATCTCCATTTTCCAAAGCTTCCATCAACATATATAAGGTCATCAATTTTACCGTAGATGCAGGAACAACATTTTCTTCCGACTCATGATCGGCAAAGACTCGACCATCACCACCCATAACATAGTATGTTTCATCTTGAAGCCCTGGCCACCTAGGGTATGGCTCCCTTTCACCCGCGAAAGAAACCGGTGATGCGACCATTGTAAATGCTAAAGAAAGTACAGATAAACTCTTTTTTATAAAGTGTTTCATAACTCAACCTGTTTTATTATTTTTTATTATTTTTGTAACTTATTATCATATTAGGGAAACAAATTATTCACAAATTATTAAAAAGTAAAACAAAAAAGCTTTTGCACTGCACAAAATATTTGACTCACCCCTCTTCGACCTGTAGAATGATGTTGAAATTGTGCAATGCAATATTATTGTATGCACCCCATAACCTCTTTGACAAAGGAGACTTAAGATGGCTACTAAAAAAACAACACAACAATCGTTTGACACACTATATACACAACTTGATTCTTTCGTGAAACAAGTTCAAACATCTGCTCAAGCGGCTGTTCAAGCAAACACAACATTAACTAAAGGTACTGAGGATATTGCTCGTCAATGGCTTGCTTTCTCTCAAGATTGCCTTGAAAAGACAACTGCTGCGAGCAAAGATCTTTTAACAGCTAAAACTGTCAATGAAGCTGTTGAGAAACAATCTCAATTCGCGCAAGCATCTTTCAACGAACTTGTTGCTGAAGCAACAAAACTTTCTGAGCAAGCTGTAAAAGTTTCTACAGAAGCATTTGAACCTTTAAAAAAATGCATGGAAGAAACAGCTGAAACTGTTACAAAAACAGCGACAGCCGCTTAATCTAGAAATAGAAATTCTATAAAGAACCCCCGTATGCGAAATTTCATCCATACGGGGTTTTCTTTATCTGAAATAGTTTTTATACTGAACCACATGATCAAAACGATTCTCACCATAAAAGCTCAACAAGATGAGCCCACTCATATACCAGAAGATGATCTTGGCGTTCTTACAAAACCAAAAGTAAAGCGCCCTTCTATGTATAAAGTTATTTTATTAAATGATGATTACACACCCATGGATTTTGTTATTCACGTTTTACAAATCTATTTTAGTAAAAGCAAAGATGAAGCAACAAAGATCATGTTACAGATTCACAATCATGGGCTAGGCATTTGTGGCATCTACCCTAAGGAAGTTGCAGAAAGCAAAGTAACCCAAGTCATGGCTTTTTGCACAAAGAACCAACAACCTTTACAATGCACTTTAGAAAAAGAATAAAGTTTGTTAAACTTTTTATGGTACGCTTTACTTAAGTACTATGACTTGTAATTATTTTTTATCGTAGGTTATTTTCATTATGCTCTCTAATTCTTGTGAAGAAACACTTTCTCGCGCCCTTGTTTACGCCGCAGACCGCAACCATGAATTCATCACATTAGAACATCTTTTGCTTTCTTTAAGCCAAGACCCCGATGCAGGTGCTGTTTTAGAAGGATGCGCCATTAATATAACAACACTGCGTGCTGAACTTCTTTCGTTTCTAGATCAAGAATTAAAAAACATGGTTCAATTAACACCAAAAGAGCCAGAGCCGACAACTGCCTTTCAACGCGTCATCCAAAGAGCCGCTATTCAAGTGCAATCATCTGGACGTGATTTGGTCACAGGCGCACATCTCTTAATAGCTCTTTTCTCTGAAACAGAAAGTCACGCTGTTTTCTTTCTTGAAAAACAAGACATGACACGCTTTGATGCCGTCAGATTTATCTCTCATGGCATCGGTAAAGGCTCTGATACGAGTGATCTTTTCTCTGCTACAGGCACACTTGATGACGGTTCTGAAGCAAATGAAAACAGCACAGAAAGTCCTCTCGAAAAATTTTGCACAAACCTGAACCAAAAAGCTTTAGATAATAAGATCGACCCTTTGATTGGTCGTCATCACGAAGTTGATCGTACTATTCAAATTCTATGTCGCCGTTCAAAAAACAACCCTCTTTACGTTGGTGATCCAGGCGTTGGAAAAACAGCGATTGCTGAAGGTTTAGCAAAGAAAATTGTTGATAATGAAGTACCTGAAATCTTAAAAGAAGCGCAAATTTTCTCACTCGATATGGGCGCTTTGCTCGCAGGAAGTCGCTATCGTGGTGATTTTGAAGAACGCTTAAAGGCTGTATTAAAACATCTCTCCTTAATTGATAAAGCTATTTTATTTATTGATGAGATCCATACAATTGTCGGTGCAGGCGCAACTTCTGGTGGTGCGATGGATGCGTCAAACCTTTTAAAACCAGCCCTTTCTAGTGGAGAGCTTAGATGCATTGGCTCAACAACTTATGAAGAATATCGTAATCATATTGAAAAAGACCGCGCTCTTCTCCGTCGTTTTCAAAAAATCGATGTCAAAGAGCCAAGCCTTGATGAAGCCTTAAAAATCGTCACAGGAATCAAACCTTATTTAGAAAAACACCATGATGTAACATATACAGCAGACGCTATGAAAGCTGCTGTTGACCTTTCTCATCGCTATATTAGTGAGCGCAAACTCCCTGACAAAGCCATAGATGTCTTGGATGAAGCAGGTGCTTCTCTACATTTAAAAGCACCCGAAGATAAAAACACAAAGATTGACGAAAAAGATATTGAAGATATCGTCGCTATCCTTGCCCGTATTCCAGCAAAAGCCGTCAGTCAAGATGATCGCGATGTTTTATTACATTTAGAGAGCAACTTAAAACGCCTAGTATTTGGTCAAGATGAAGCTGTTAATGCGGTTGTAAAGGCGATCAAACTAGCGCGCGCAGGATTGCGTTCTAGTGATAAAACAATTGGTTCATATTTATTTTCTGGACCAACGGGTGTTGGTAAAACAGAACTCACCAAACAATTGGCACATTCTTTAGGGATTGAACTTCATCGTTTTGATATGTCTGAATATATGGAGAAGCATAGTGTATCTCGTTTAATTGGGGCTCCTCCTGGATATGTCGGATATGATCAAGGCGGACTACTAACGGATTCGGTTAACAAAACACCGCACTGCGTTGTTTTGCTTGATGAAATTGAAAAAGCGCATCCTGATGTTTTTAACATTTTATTGCAAGTTATGGACTACGGAAAGCTAACAGATAATAACGGGAAAAGCGTTGATTTTAGAAATGTCATTTTAATCATGACAACAAATGCTGGGGCTGCTGCACTCGCACGCCCTGCAATTGGTTTCGAACAAAGTGTTCGCATTGGTGATGATAAGGAAGAAATCGAACGCACCTTCACACCAGAATTTAGAAACCGCCTTGATGCCATTGTTTCTTTCCATCATTTGGAAAAAGATGTGATCTCACAAGTTGTTGATAAATTCATGATGGCACTTGAACATCAACTCTCAGAACGTCAAATTTCAATAACACTTTCCACCAAAGCACGAGAATATCTATGTGAAAGAGGCTATGATAAGGCGATGGGCGCCCGTCCGATGGGGCGTGTAATACAATCAGAAATCAAAGAACCGCTTGCCGACGAGATCTTATTTGGCAAGTTAAAAGATGGCGGTGATGTGATGATTGACTACAAAGAAAACGAGCTAACATTCTCTTATAAAAAGAAAAAACAAAACAAAAAAGAGGTCGAAGAAAAAGAATTAGTTGAGTAAAGCATATCAAGCAGGTTGAAATGCTTTACGGCGCAAAGGTGGGATTTTCTTTTCACCATTAGCAATCATCATATCTTTGATCATATCAATGACCGTTGCTTCCGTCGCATCTTTTGGAATTGGAACAGAACAACCATAGCGAAGACCATCATAGTTTGATTTATTCTTATCCGCATTCCCAAAGCGCGTAAAAACTTTATACATACCAACATCTAGTTTCATAATACCATATGCATTTCCATTTGATTGAATATTCGCTAAAACAGCCCATGTATGAGCCTTATTACTATCAGAAAAACCAAACAACACACGTTCTTTTGACCGTCCTATAATCTCGTCTTTATCTGCGGGTGTTTGTTTATATGCTTCCCATTTTTCACGTACTTCTGGTGCTAATTTTAAAAGAGTCGCATTAAAAAAGCTCTTCATATCAAAAACGGTTAGATCTTGATCCTCAGCCATTGAGCGTAGCAACAACAATTTATTATGCGCCTCAATCATGTCATTTGCGATCTCATTTTCTTGATCCGCTGGGCGTGAAAGCGCTTCCATACATTTACATACAACAAAGTCTGCTAGGATACTAGGCGTCATCCCTTCAAAAGCATTCTCATTATATGTTTCTTTTAAATATATTAGAACTGGTGCGTCTTCATGTGCTTCATCTGGCATAAAGTTAAAAACACGGGGTTCTATTTGCTGTTCACTCATCGTCCACCTCTTAAAATTATTTACGAAACAATATCGATAAGCAGTAAATATGTCAATTATTTAATCTCAAAAATCGCATCTATTTCAACGGCAACATTAAAAGGTAGACTAGACGCACCAACAGCAAAGCGTGCATGACGTCCCTTTTCTTCCAAGATATCAACAAGGAGATCCGAGCATCCATTGATAATAGCTGGATGATCACCAAAGCCTTGAGGTGCATTCACAAAGCCGCCCACCTTAACACATTGAACCAATCGATCCCAATCACCACCGATCGCTGCGCGCAATTGGGCAACAATATTCAAGCCACAATTTCTAGCCGCCACCTTAGCTTCATCAACTGAAATATCGACCCCAACAGTTCCGATAAAGCCTTTCTCACCACCTAAAAAAGGCAATTGTCCGGCTATATAGACATGCTGACCACTTATTTTATAAGGCACATAATTTGCCGCAGCGGGGGCAACCTCTGGAAGAGTAAGCCCTAGTGACTTTAAATTTTCCTCAATAGACTGGTTTTTCATGGTTTATCCTCCTTTTAACGCTAGATTTTTCACATCCATCATGCCATAGTTATCAACGTAACGTCACAAGATTCTTAATTTTTAAAAGGTAAAAGTGAATAGCCATGATTACATTTCTAAAATCTTCCGTTTTTAGCGTTCTATCAACTTTTTCAATGAATTTATTCACCCTGTTTAAGGGAAAAAAAGTAGGAACTGATGATTTTGGTAATCGCTATTATCAAGGCCGCGCACGTGGCAAAGCAAACCGCCCTCGTCGCTGGGTTGTCTATAATGGTGAAATTGAAGCAAGCCGTGTACCACCTCTTTGGCATGGTTGGTTACATTATCAAACAAACACCCTTCCATCTGAGATTAAAACAAAAGAAAAAGCATGGCAAAAACCACATATTGCCAACCAAACAGGAACGGAAAATGCTTACCTGCCTGAAGGGCACCCCTTAAAAGACGGTAAGCGTGCAAAGGCAACTGGTGATTTTGAAGCGTGGTCACCTAGAAAATAAATAACAATGAAACGCATTTTTTACTTTCTTATAAGTGTATAACTATTTATATATAAATCTTCATATTAATTAAGGTTAGGTTCTGTTATGAAACAAAATATCATTGAAACAATTCTTGGGGCTATTGTCATCCTCGTTGCAGGATTTTTTCTTGTATTCGCATACAAAACAGCGGATTTAAATTCTGTTGATGGCTATACCGTTTATGCGGAATTTGATAACTCTGATGGCTTAATTTCAGGCACAGATGTACGCATTAGCGGTGTCAATATTGGTAGCGTTTCTGGCGTTTCACTAAACAAAGAAAACTACCGTGCTAAAGCAACATTAAGTATTGATCACGCGGTTAAACTTCCCTATGACACAGCTGCCGTTATTTCCAGCGAAGGTTTGTTGGGCGGAAAATATCTAAGCCTTGAGCCTGGTGCAGATGAAGAAATGCTTGATGAAGGTGATACGATTGAGTTCACACAAGCAACACCTAGTCTTGAAAAACTCATTGGGCAAGCAATCTTTAGCATGAACAACTCAAAAGAGAGCGATACAAGCACAGCTGATGAGTAAGACCTCTCTCAATATCGCCTTATTTTTATTGATTTCATTTCTCTTTGTCATGAACAATTCTGTTTATGCTCAAAACAAAGCTCTACAAGATGATGTGAGCGTAGAAGAGATTGATGTCCCTGAAAACCCTTCAGAAGAAATTATTCTTGAAAAGAAAGCAGAAGATACGAGCGCAAATATCACAGACCTTTTTAGTGATGATGAAGATAAGCCACGCTCTTTTGAAGAAAGCTTCAAAAAACTAGAAATGAAACCTATGACAGGCGTTCGTTTACGCGCTTTAGATAAGATCACAGGACGCACACAGACCTTTGATGCAAAAATCGATGAAGTTTTAAAATTTGGGAGTCTTTTCATTAGACCAAGAGCTTGTAATAAATCCCTTCCTACAGAAAAACCTGAATCTGCGAGCTTCTTACAGGTTTGGGAAGATACACCAGAAGAAGAACCTACATGGATTTTCTCAAACTGGATGTTTGCCTCAAACCCAGCGCTTTCAGCTATGGAGCACCCTATTTATGATATTTGGGTCATTTCTTGTATAAATGCTGATAAGAGTTCTGCTTCAGAAGAATAATCCGCGCATTCATCAAAATTATCACTTAAGAAAACACATGGCTTTTTTATTGAAGCCCCTATTTTCTTTTTATAATCTTTCCGTGACATTTCATACGCGCCAAATTGTTTAATATGATCATTTATAAATTGTGTATCAAATACATCAAATCCAGCATACCATAGGCGTGCCGTTAAATGAACCAGAGCAACCTTACTCATATCCCGCTGTCTAGAAAACATACTTTCCCCGCAAAAAACTCCCCCTAGATGAACACCATAGATCCCGCCGACCATATCGCCTTGACACCACACCTCAACACTATGAGCCAATCCCTGCTCATTTAGCTCTATATAGGCATCCAATAATTCATCATTAATCCATGTTTCTTTTCTATTCGGGGTAATTTCCGCGCATAAGCGCATTGTTTGAGCAAAGTCTTTATTTACAAAAACTTGGTAAGCACCTTTTTTCAATGTAGAGAGTAATCTTTTAGGAATGTGAAACGATGAAATAGGCAAAACACCACGCGGATCAGGATCATACCAATAAATATCATCACTCTTCCCCGATTCAGCCATCGGAAAAAAGCCTAATTGATATGCTTGTTTTAGGATATCTGCGCTGATGCGATCTTGATTAGTCATCCAAAGATGCTAAATGTTTCTCAAGCCAGTGAATATTGTAATCACCATTAATGAATTCAGGTTGCTGAATAATATGCTCATGTAACGGAATTGTTGTTTTAACACCATCGACAACAAACTCATCCAAAGCACGTCTTAAGCGCATTAAACATGAAGTTCTACTTGACCCATGAACAATCAGTTTTGCAACCATAGAATCGTAATATGGCGGAATTGCATAACCTGTGTAAATCGCACTATCCACACGCACACCTAACCCTCCTGGGGCATGATATTGTGTAATAGCACCAGGGCTTGGCATGAATGTTCTTGGATCTTCTGCGTTAATACGACATTCAATCGCATGACCGTTAAATTTAATATCTTCTTGCTTGTAAGATAAAGGCGCTCCACTTGCTACGCGAATTTGTTCACGAACAAGATCAATTCCTGTAATCATTTCAGTAATTGGATGTTCCACCTGTAGGCGTGTATTCATCTCAAGGAAATAGAATTTTCCATGCTCATACAAGAATTCAAACGTACCAGCACCACAATAGCCCATTTTGCGTGTTGTATCGGCTGCTAAGTTACAAATGAAATCTCTTTCTTCTGCAGTAAGTGCAGGAGAACCGGCTTCTTCAATAACTTTTTGGTGAGAACGTTGAATAGAGCAATCGCGTTCCCCTAAATGGATCGCATTCCCATGAGAATCTCCAATGACTTGAACCTCAATATGACGGGGTTGACCTAAATATTTCTCAATATAAACATCCCCATTACCAAAGGCTGCTTTTGCCTCATTTGAAGCCATATTATAAGAGCTTTCAAATTCCTCATCCGAGCGAGCAACTTTCATACCCTTACCGCCACCACCAGCAACAGCTTTAATGAGAACAGGATAGCCCATTTCTTGTGATAATTTACGACCTTCTGCAACTGTTGGTACAATCCCAGGAGAGCCAGGAATAACAGGAAGACCTAATTTTTTAACTGTATCCTTCGCAACAGCCTTATCACCCATTTTTGTAATAATCTCAGCCGAAGGACCAACAAATGTAAATCCATGCTCATCAACCATTTGAGCAAAGCCCGCATTTTCAGACAAGAACCCAATGCCAGGATGAATAGCATCCGCGCCAGTTAATGATGCCGCCGTTAAAATCGCAGGGATATTCAAGTAACTATCACTTGAGCGAGGCCCACCGATACAGACACTTTCTCCAGCCATACGAACAGCCATCGAGTTTGAATCGGCTGTTGAGTGAACAACAACGGTATCAATTCCCATTTCACGACACGCTCTATGAATACGAAGTGCAATTTCGCCACGGTTGGCAATCAGCATTTTTTCAAACATTTATACCACCTTTATTACTCTTATTTTTTTAGGGGTTATTATTAAAAATTACTCAATAATAAGTAAAACTTCGCCAAACTCTACAGGCTGAGCGTCTGTCACGATGATTTGTTTTACTGTACCTGATTTAGACGCTTTAATTGGGTTCATTACCTTCATCGCTTCCACGATCAATAATGTGTCGCCTTCACTAACTGTTTGCCCAACAGATACAAATGAGTCTGATTCTGGATCTGGCTTAAGGTAAGCTGTTCCAACCATAGGAGATGTAACGGCGCCAGGATGTTTGCTTAAATCTGTTACAGCTGGTGCAGCTGCTTCAACCGCTTGAGGTGCCGCCGCTGGAACGGGTTCAGCAGCAACTGAGGCAACTGGTGCACTAACCGTCTGAACAACTTGCCCACCATTACGTGTAACACGAACAGAAGAGTCAGCTTGCGTAATCTCAATCTCATTTAAATTAGTTTCTTCTAAAAGCTCAGCTAAAGAGCGAATTGCATCAACATCAATTTTCATAGCATTCATTTTTTTATCTTCACATTTGGTTGTTAAACTTTATTATTTATGTGTGAAACCCCACTTTTAAATAAGATTTCACAAAAAATCTAGTAAAAAACGCATTTACTCTTCACTCAACATCATATCTAACGCCTGCAAAGCAAGCAAATATCCTTGCGGACCGCACCCTGAGAGCACAGCTGTCGCAATAGAAGAAATATAAGAATGATGACGAAATTCTTCGCGTTTATAAATATTACTTAAGTGAACTTCAATCACAGGACATTCAAGCATGGCAATAGAATCACGTAACGCAATCGATGTATGTGTCAAAGCACCTGGATTGATAATCAAAGCATCCATATCACCAAAATAATGGTGTATTTTGTCAATCAACTCCCCTTCATGATTGGATTGATATGCCGTTAGTTCAAATCCTAAATCATCGCAAAATTCTTTGCAGGCTTTTTCAATATCTTCTAATGAGCTAAACCCATAAATATCTGGTTCTCTATGACCTAACATATTTAAATTAGGACCATTTAAAAGCACGATATGTGGTTGCGTTTTTGTCATTTTTTCTCTCACTTATAGGGGTTGAAGTCTGTTGCTTTAACAATCATAACATCTGTTGATAATGTTGTTCCTGTTTCTGTCATTAATTTAAAGTGACCTGTAGCACCTGCTATCCATTCTGAATGAACGCCATATAGCATAAAATGATCTGCTCCAGGCTTTAAAACAATTTCACTTCTTGCTGGGATAATCAGTTTTTCCATGGGGCGCATACGCATGACACCCGCTTCATCTTGTTTATGTGTATGAATTTCAACAGTGTCAACCATCTCACTTGATACAGCGACAATGGATATCTCTTCATCTGATAAATTTTGAATCGTGCCATAAGCAGCGGCCATCGTCATACTGCCAATAGGTGCTTTGCCCCAGAACTTAGTTAATACAACGTCTGATGCTTGTACGAACGGACTCACGCTAATACACAAAATCATAGAGATACAAAATAAAAAGGCTTTCATGAACTACTTTCTCCTTAATAAAAAAGCGCTCCCAATTGTACAATGAAGAGCGCTTTTATTAAAAGATATTTCTAAAATGAAATTATTGAGCTGGTTGCATATCTGCTTCTTCAGCATTACGAAGCATATCTTCAACAGATGTGCCTGTTTCTTCCATCGTATCAACCATTTCACCAGTTGCCGATTCTACATCACTCATTGTTTCATCAATTGTTTGTTCAACTTGATCAACAGTTTCTTCAGTTGTTGTTGTCATCTCATCAACCATTTCTTCTGTTTCTTCAACCATCTGATCAACCATTTCAGTTGTCTTAGTAGTTGTTTCTTCAACAGCCTCATCCATTGTGTCAGCCATGTCTTCTGTTGTTTGTTCAGCTTCTTCGATCATCGCTTCAGCAGCTTCTTGAGCTTCAGTTGCCGCGTCATCAAGCATTGCCTCAGAATCCATAACCATTTCTTCTGTTGCCTCTACCATTGGCGATGTTTCAGGCATTTCTTCACCAGCAGCTGTTGCAATCTCGTTTAATTGAGTCGCTTGAAGTTGTTGAGCTGACTGGATACCTTGTGATGTTACGTTTTCTAAACCTGCAATCGCTTTATAAAAAGTGAAGTCAGGAACAGATTGTTGACTTGTTTGTGTAGAAAAATATAAAGCACTCGCAACAGCAACACATGCACACATACCTACAAATTCATTTTTATTCATCTCGTATATACTCCTCAATAAGATGGTTCACTTAACACTTAATAAAAGCGTTAAGCCACTTTCATAAACGCTTTTCTCATTAAAATAAATAACTTATTTATATAATGGAAATCTTATATCAGAATTTTTAAAAGAAAACAATTTCTTTTTTATTATGATAAATAAAAAACTTTTTAACTATCTGAAATAGATATATTTTTATTTTTTGTCTAAATATTCTTTGAGAACATCATAGCCAACAGCACCACGCACAAGATCATCGCCAACAACAAAGGCTGGTGTACCACGAATCCCTATTTCTTGTGCTTTTTCTCTTGTTTTATTAATAAGAGCGGTTACTTTCTCACTCTCTTTATCTTCTTTCAATTTCTCAATATCCAAAGATAACCCTTCTGCAATATCCAAAAGACGACTTTCATTTAAACGTCCTTTTGCTTCCATGAGGGCTGAGTGATACTCAAAATACTTGCCTTGCTCATTCGCTGCTAATGCATAACGTGATGCCATTTCTGAATCAGGTGATAAAATAGGGAATTCTTTGAAAACAATTTTCACATCCTCATAATTATCAACGACTTTTTTAATGTCTGGTAAAGCACGCTTACAATAACCACAATTATAATCAAAAAACTCAACAACCACATGTTTTGCATCTTCTTTTCCAATGAAAGGCGATGCTGGGTTATTTACTAAAAAGTCCATATTATCAGAAAGCGCTTTTGAAGCTTGCTCTTCCATACGCTTTTCTTCTTGGCGTTGGTATTCATTCAGCGCATCAACAACAAGCTTAGGATTTTCAATCAGATATTTTTGAATAATTTCTTCAATTTCTGCTTGTGTATATTGTTTTGCATCACTTGCTAAAGATGTTGGTGTTTGTGCAACCAAAAGTGACGTTGCGATTGCAGCAGAAATAAGTAATTTTTTCATGATTTATATAACCCTTTTTAAATAAAATAGAATAAGCCCATATACTTAAGATAGTATACCCTCTCGATATATCAATATTAAACCATTATTTAGTTGTTTTTTTATTAAAATTCTTAAGATCTTCGACTTTAAGCCATTCTGCGCTTCCACGATCAAAAACACCTTCTAAATCATTTAACAATTTCTTTAATTGCTCAGAATCACCCGATAACAACGCTTTGTGCGCTTGATAGAGCTTAGCGCGTTCATTATCCCCTAAGCGTCCATAGGCTAATGACAATAAATGATATCTAAACCCATTTACTCTTTCTTGACGCAAGGCCGTATTAATGTGCTCTATTGATTCTTTTATATTTGCTTCAATACCCGTTTCTAAAAGAGCGTGGGCATAAAGCGTTCTAATTAAAGGCGCATTGGGTAGAAGTGAAATCGCTTTTTTCAAACTATCAATAGCCTCATCCAAACGCCCATTCTCAAATAAGGCCTGTCCTTTAAGCTCATAAAAATAAGGATTATCTGGCTCAGCCTCTATTAAGTCATCTATCTTACCCAAGAAAATATCTAAATTATCTAAACGATATGCTGCAATAGCTTGAGCATATTGATCATTCAGACTATCCCCTCCATATAAAAAAGCGACTTGTTTGGGATATGTATAAGCAAAAATTTTAGCTTGCATACGTTCATGAATATTTTGAAGCGATGATAAATCATCCCCTTCATTATATAATTTTTCTTTTTCTTCTGCTGCTATAACACGATTTTTTGTAAGTGGGTGTGTGCGTGCATATTCATTTGTATAAGAAGAGCTACTCCCCTCTGATTCATATAATTTTTTAAAAAAACTAACGGCTCCACTTAACTTTAATCCAGCCTCATGTAAGAACTTAAAACTCGCTTGATCAGCTGAATTTTCTTGCACACGCGCATAGCTTAAGATATTGCGCTCAATAATTGCTTGAGCAGCGCTTGAAGCTGCAATCCCGCCTTCACCTTGTCCTGTTCCAGCGGCAACAACACCGCCTAATAACATTCCTATTAGAGAGTTAATTTGAGCGCCTTCTAACGCATCACTCAAGCGAACCAAATGCCCACCGGTAATATGACCCGTTTCATGTGCAATCACCGAAACAAGCTCTAACGGCGTGTCTGTTTCTAAAATCAAACCTGTATAAAGGAAAATATTACTTCCGCCCGCAACAAAAGCATTCACGGTAGGGCTATTAATCAAAATAAGATCAACTGCGTTTTTATCAACGCCGGCCGCGTCAAAAATAGGATCAGAATACGCATATAGCAACGTTTCTATCTCTGTATCTCGAATAACAGATTGCGCCTGAACTGAGTGAGTAAGAAAAACAACTCCAAACAAAAAAGTAAATAGAAAGACAATATGCCGATAAAAAGACATTTAACTACTCACTTTCTTTAAGGCGTTGCCACCACCCCTTCTTTTTGTTTTTTTTTTCAGCCTTTTCTTCATCAGAAGAATTGTCATTTGTTTCTTCTTTTGGCTTTTTACTGCGCGTAGGCTTTTTCTTAGGGGCTTTCTCAATCGATTCAATATTTGAATTTTCTTGAGGTTTCTCAGCACTTTTGTTCTCTACATCACTCGATGATTGTTCTTCATTACGCTCTTTGTTTTGCGCATTTTTTGAACGATTATTACGACGACGTCTATTGTTGTTTTTAGACTTCTCTGTTGACTGATCTTCTGATGATGATTTAGTTTGAGAACGATCATTATTCATGTTCTTATCTTCATTCACCTGATCTCCGTCATTGACAGAAGATGTTCCATTCTCATGTGTGTCTTGTTGTTGATCGCCTTTATTCTGACGGCGACGACCACCTCTCTTACCACGACGGCGTTTCTTTTTTCCACCTTCTTCATCTTGTTTATTATGATCAGCTTTTTTGCTGTTTTTATTACGCGATGGGTGGTTTTTATTTTCTGGTGTTGGTGACGCAACGACCAAATCATGATCTGCTGCATGAACAATTGTACCATTACACATTAATTCAAATTGTCCTGATGCATAACTGCTCTCAGCATTCACATAAATTGTAACATCATGTTTAATTTGAATATCATTTAAAATATCACGTTTTTGGTTCAACATATAAAGACCAACATCAGGATGAACTTTAACCATATATTGAGCGCCAGACTTACGTGTAATAGCCTCACGTTCAATTGAACGTAGGATATGAAGCGCTGCTGATTCAACAGTACGCACACGCCCTGTTCCTAAACAATGTAAACATTCTGTATAATTTGTTTCAAACAGGCTTGGACGCAAACGCTGTCTTGAAAGCTCTAATAAACCAAAGCTGGACATACGCCCTACTTGAACACGTGCACGATCTTTTGACAGTGCTTCACGTAATTTCTTTTCAACAAGACGGTTGTTCTTATGAACTTCCATATCAATAAAATCAACAACGACCAACCCGCCCAAATCACGCAAACGCAATTGACGTGCAACTTCTTCTGCTGCTTCTAAGTTTGTTTTTAAAGCTGTTTCTTCGATATGGCGTTCTTTTGTTGCACTTCCTGAGTTCACATCAATTGATACCAATGCCTCAGTTGGGTCAAAAACAATATAGCCACCAGATGGTAAATAAGCCGTTGGCGAGAAAATTTCTCCTATTTGCTTTTCAACACTTTTCGATTGAAATAAAGGTACCTTCTCATCTTTATATTCTTTAACATTAGACGCATGGCTCGGCATCAACATTTTCATGAAGTCTTTCGCACGCTTATAGCTTTCTTGACCAGAAACCATTACTTCATCAATATCACGTCCATAATGATCACGAATTGAGCGCTTAATCAAATCACCTTCTTCATAAACAAGTTCTGGCGCCGTAGACTTCATTGTCAATTCACGAATATTATCCCACAAACGAAGTAAATAATTTAAATCACGCTTAATCTCCGCTTTCGTACGGCCAACACCAGCTGTACGCAAGATCACTGACATCCCTTCAGGAATATCTAAAGACGATAAAATGCCTTTCATTTTCTTGCGATCTGCGCTGTTCGATACTTTACGACTAACGCCACCGCCATGGTTTGAATTCGGCATTAGAACACAATAACGACCAGGCAATGAGATATAGGTTGTAACCGCTGCCCCTTTATTACCACGCTCTTCTTTCGTGATTTGAACAAGCATAATTTGACGCGGCTTTACAACTTCTTGGATTTTATAATTTTTATGAGAAATTCTAAATTTTGGCTTTGCTTCTTCCAGTTCTTCATCAACGATGTCTTCTGGGTCTTCTGATTTAGCCGCTTTGATATCTGCAACAGTTGGCTCATCCGATGTCTCAGCCTCAGCTACAACTTCTTCTGTTTCAGCGTCACTGTCATCTTCTGTATCTAACTCAGCATCTAAAACTTCTAAATCGTCATCATCATTAAACTCACCTGTTTCTTGTTCAAGTAATTTTTGACGATCAGCAATTGGAATTTTGAAATAATCTGGATGAACTTCTGAAAAAGGAAGAAAGCCTTGGCGATTTCCGCCATATTCTAAAAAGGCCGCTTGTAAGGAAGGTTCTACACGCGTTACTTTTGCAAGGTAAATATTGCTTTTGATTTGTTTAACAATTGAACTTTCAAATTCAAAATCCAGTAAAATATTGTCTTCTTCAGACACCACCGCAACACGTGTTTCTTCCGGTTGCGTTGCATCGATTAGCATCTTATTTGCCATCGGTAAACTCCTTATTGTGCGATGCCGCCAGCAACTGATTAATGTGACGTAGATATAATCAAGCGGCGCATCTATATTAAATTCTATTGAATCCGTAAAAAGCTGTTTGTTAATTTAATGAAAATTTGTATTTTAACTCACATGCTTTTATCATATATAAATAATATGACCGTCACGGATTAGACATTAAACTAAAACCCTATCACTGTGCAATCTTAATTTTGCTAAAATGATAAAAAAGAGAAATAAGAACATATATGGCTTATAAAAATAAAAATAATTGCTGCGTTTTCCTGTTATTTTTTTGTATCAGCTTTTTTTTCACCAATGCGTCTTTCGCAAATTTCCTGCTTCATGATATTCGTTTTGGAACACATGAGAACACAACACGTATTGTTTTAGATATTTCCGAGAACACTTCTGACTATCGCGTTTTCGCGCTGTCTGACCCTCATCGTGTGGTCGTTGACCTCCCTACTTATTCTTGGGATCCCTCAACGGCAATCAAAGGAAAACAAACTCTTATCAAAACTTATCGTTTTGGTGCTTTAGACCCAAAAACATCGCGTCTCGTCTTTGAAACCTCACATAACACTCATGTGGAAAATGTCTTCTTTCTTCCCCCTTTATCAGCTGGTAAACCCCATAGAATGGTTATTGATATCGCTGCAGGTGCTGGCGAGATGAAGATCTTTGGTAAAAATCCAACAGACACGCCTGAAAGCGCCATAGCTCCTTCTGCAAAAATAGCCCCCCCTACACCGCCCATTAGCCCAAACCCGTATTACAAAAAAACCATTGTCATTGACGCTGGTCACGGGGGAAAAGATCCTGGTGCTATTAGTAAAAGCAAATTAAAAGAAAAACATATCACCTTAGCTATTGCCAAGAAATTAAAAGCAACATTAGAGGCAACGGGAAAATATAATGCTATCCTCACACGAGATGGTGATTATTACATTAAACTTCGCAAACGCGTTGCGATCGCACGCGAAAAAAATGCAGATCTATTTATCTCTCTCCACGCAGATTCACTTCATAAAAACTCTGTTCGAGGCAGCTCAATCTATACGCTTTCAGAAACAGCATCCGATAAGGAAAGTGCGCGTTTAGCTGAACGCGAGAACCTCTCTGATGTTATCGCGGGAGTAAGCCTCGATGAAGAAGTTGATGAAGTTGCTAATATTTTAATTGATCTTGCCATGCGTGATACAATGAACCAATCAAAAATGTTTGCTAATCTTGTTGTTAAAAACTTTCAAGATGGCGGTATAAGATTATTAAAGAATACACACCGATATGCTGGATTTGCCGTCTTAAAAGCACCAGATGTTCCTTCTATTTTAATTGAAACAGGGTATTTGTCTAACTCTCAAGATGCGAGCCTTTTAAACAACGCCTCTCACCAAAAGAAAATAGCTAATTCAATCTTAAGAGCCATTGATACATACTTCTCATATGTGGAAAAAATGCAATAATTGCAATTTATTTTATAATTTGTTATTTTTGCACTGTACAAAGGGTATAAAACCTGTTTACATTTCCAGTATCAACTTAAGTAATGATTCAAACCAAAGGGATAAGACAATGAAATTTTCTACACTATTAGTAGCAGCTGCTGTAACACTTTCTGTTTCTGCTTGTAGTTCTTACGAACAAAAAGCGTGTACAGAATACCCAACAGAACAACATCAAGAATGGCACCAAGATTGTGGTGACAAAACAATGATGAAGAAAAAAGTTAAGCGCACTCGCACTTACAATGATTCTTTAGACAAGTAATTCTTGTAATACAGAATAAAAAAAAGAGCGCTCACTGTAGCGCTCTTTTTTTTATTCGTTATAACCCAAAGCTCTAAAACGAAAACTAGATCCCGATTCTCTTAATTCTCGGTTTTGCTCTTCATGGGTACTAAAAATACCACTCAAGAATTGTTTATCCGAATCCTGTCCTTGATTCTCTATCCCTTTATCAATACGAACAGGATAGCCCGTATGATGCAAAATAATATCTCGAACAACAACCCAATCAATTCTATCTGAGTGCTCACCTGCTTTTTCTGTAATATATTCAACAATACCTTGCGGGAAATCATATAAAGAATTTTCCTCATATTCCAACTGCGCTGCTTGCGCTTTTGAAGGATGTACTTCTAAATAAAGCCCTCCTGATATCCACGCCGCTTTATAACGTTGATCGACAACACGAACAGATGTTTTAACATCTGTTCCCTCATATAGTTTAATAATGTCTTCTGGATACATTCTTACACATCCACTACTCACACGCCTTCCAATCCCCCACGGTTTATTTGTCCCGTGAATAGCATATGTTGGCCACCCTAAATATAATATATGAGATCCAAGGGGATTATCTTTACCTTGCTTTACAACAGCTGCTAGAGAGGGATCTTCTGAGCGCATTCTTTTTGTTGGATACCACCAAGGCCCTTCTGTCTTTTTAGTAATATACGTCTTACCCAAAGGGGTTTTTAACCCTTCTTTACCGACGCCAATGGGATAACTTTTTTGGAAACGCCCAGCATTGTCAAATTTATATAACCGCATATCTCCAATATTAATAACAATACCTTCTTGTGGCACGTCTGGTAATATATGCAACGATGGAATTAAAACACTTTCCCCTTCTCCAGGGATCCAAGGATCAAGATGAGGGTTCGCAGAAACCATTTCGACATACCCCAAATCATATTTGCGAGCAATATCCAATAATGTATCTTCATGAGTTGCTTTATAATGATAAAAAGCTCCCACATATGCCTCTGGTTTAGCTTTAGGGATGACAATATCTTCTGCAAATGTTGCTTGGAATGGCAACAACAAGAACAAAGAAGTTATTACAATAGATATAAAACGTGCATTCATGATTGTGTGCTAGAGTAGCGTATTTTTATGATTTAGCAATTCTTAAATAAAAAAAAAGCCTCGCTCAATATGACATAAAGCGAGGCTTGAAGGTCGAAAATTATTTATTATTTTTTACGGTCATGTGTCACAACACGGTGACAAAAACCAAGAACCAAGAATAGGTCTGTAAAGCAGAAGAATGCTTCACGCCACATCATGCTATCCGCTGGTGCTTGCATTACATGAGCCAATGCGCCTAAAGGAATAATCGCCCAGCCTAATGTGATGTATTTTTTATAATCATCAATTTTACCAGAAAATTCATGATGTACATGATAAGCCATATAACCCCAAGCAAGCACACTTAACCAGAAACCAACCCAGCCATAGCCTTGGAATTCACACAACCAAGCCGCAAACACCATAATGAATGCCGCAAATGCTGTTCTCATAGCTGTACCAGAGCGATCCATACCAATAAATTTTTGCGCCATTAAAATAAGAGCTGGGAAGATCACCATCCAACCAACAAAACGGTATTCTGTTGGATAGCTAAATGTACCATCAAATCCAACCATATCACGCATTGCATAATATTGTATCGCTGTTAGAAATGCGACAAAACCAGCTGTTGTATAAACTGTTTTCATTGCAGCTGTTGCAGAAGAACGCTCTAAAATAAAGTAAAGTGTTCCACCAGCGGCCACGAGGAATGTGAGCCAATAACTCATATGTATGAGTTCCATTACAAGTTCTATATTCATTTGTTTTCTCCCTATATTGCTAAATATATTTATAGTACACGTTATGTGTACACTTGCTCTAATATGAGATCATAAAAACCATCCGAACGCAAATAGCTTAAAACAAAACAATTCTTTTATAACAAATAGTTACCGCCTATACGGCGGCGCACAAAATAGAAAAACGACTAAATATCTATCTGCTTTCAAACTATTTTTTGCAGCGCACATACACCCCACATCTATTCCTTTTTTTATATTTTATCCCTTTGAAAATACATAGAAAAATTAAATTCAGTCGAATCATATTGATTCGTTTTTAATTCTGCGCACAAAGCACTTGCATTCGAGATAAAAGTATCTTTTAATGACCCAGATTTTCGAAACATAAATAGTTAGCTAATAATAGAGTATAAATAATGGCATCAAATATTGAACAATTCGCCTCGAATTTTAACTTTGGAACATTGGGTAAAGCAACAGAGCTTAAAAAACGTATTTGGTTTACGTTAGCTGCCCTCGTTGTCTATCGTATTGGTACATATATTCCTGTACCAGGTATTGACCCCGTCATTCTTGATGACATTTTCCAGCAAAATGCCGGTGGTATTTTATCTATGTTTGATATGTTTGCGGGGGGTGCGTTATCACGTATGACCATTTTTGCGCTCAACATCATGCCTTATATCTCTGCTTCTATTATCATGCAGCTTATGACCGCAATGTCACCTCAAATGGAAGCTTTGAAAAAAGAAGGTGAACAAGGGCGTGTTAAAATTAACCAATATACGCGTTACCTGACTGTTATCTTAGCAACCATTCAAGGCTATGGCCTCGCTGTCGGATTAGAGTCGATGCAAGGATCTGCTGGCTCTGCCGTTATTGATCCTGGATTTTTCTTCCGTATTACAACAATGATTACCATTGTTGGTGGTACAATGTTCTTAATGTGGTTAGGAGAGCAAATTACATCACGTGGTGTTGGAAATGGTATTTCTCTTATTATTACAGCCGGTATTGTTGCTGAACTACCAAGAGCGTTTGCAAGCACGTTTGAATTAGGTCGCACAGGCGCGTTATCAACCGCGATGCTTCTTCTTGTCTTATTCTTAATCATTGCTGTTATTACATTTATTGTTTATATGGAACGCGCTCAACGTCGTTTACTTGTTCAATATCCAAAAAGACAAGTCGGTGCCAGCCGTATGACAGGAGGTCAAACATCTCACCTACCATTGAAACTCAATACATCTGGTGTGATTCCACCAATCTTTGCTTCGTCTTTATTGTTATTGCCGTTAACACTTGTTGGCTTTGCTGGAGCGAGTGCTGATCCAGATGGTGTTCTGGCTCAAATTAGTCAATTCTTACAGCATGGTTCAATTGCATACATGGCTTTATACGGTGCTTTAGTTGCTTTCTTTGCCTTTTTCTATACAGCGATTGTTTTCAATCCAAAAGAAACATCTGATAATCTAAAACAACAAGGTGGATTTATTCCAGGCATTAGACCAGGCACACACACAGCAGACTATTTAGACCACGTTCTCACACGTATTACGGTATTAGGAGCCGCTTATCTTGTCTTTATTTGTTTATTACCTGAGTTTTTAATGGCAAAATACCAGCTTCCTTTCTACTTCGGTGGAACGAGTTTACTTATTGTTGTCACAGTAACAATGGATACAGTTGCACAAATTCAATCGCATTTAATTGCGTATCAATATGAAGGACTCATTAAGAAGTCACGTTTAAGAAGTCGTCGTTAACCATGATTTTTATAGAAAAAGAATAAAGAAAAGGTCTTTTTATATGAATTTAATTTTTTTAGGCCCTCCAGGTGCAGGAAAAGGAACGCAAGCGAAACTGCTTGAAGACCGTTACAACTTAATACAACTTTCTACGGGTGATATGCTCCGTAAAGCAATTGCTGATGAAACAGAAGTTGGCTTACAAGTGAAAGAAATCATGAGTGAAGGTAAACTCGTCTCTGATGATATTATGATCGCTATTATTTCCGATCGTATCGATCAAGCGGACTGCCAAAATGGATTCATTCTAGATGGCTTCCCAAGGACAGAAGCACAAGCGGCAGCGCTTGAAGAAATGCTTTCACAAAAGAATAAAACACTAAATGGTGTTATTCGTCTTATGGTGGATGAAGAAGCGCTTGTTGCCCGTGTTTGTGGTCGTTTTACATGTGCTTCATGTGGTGAAGGATATCATGATGATTTCAAACCAACACAACAAGAAGGTGTTTGTGACAAATGTGGCAGCACAGAGTTTAAACGCCGCTCAGACGATAATGAAACATCAATCAGAACACGCTTAACCGCCTATCATGAGCAAACTGCGCCGATTATTCCTTTTTACCAGAATAAAGGGCTTGTCCATGAAATTGATGGCATGGCAGCAATTGATCGTGTTTCACAAGAAATTAAAGAGACCGTAGATCGAATAAAATCAACATGTTAAGGACTTTTGTATTTGTTTTGAAAAATAAATTAAGGAAAAAGAGCAATTGGGGCTTGACGTCGCGCAAAAATTTTATATAATGCGCGCTGATCTCTATGCTTTTGTGACATAGAGCCCTTTTTTGTTTTTTAGGAAATGAGGGCGTTTTCGGCTCTTATGATGTAAGAAAAAAAGGTTATAGAATTAATTTAATATATTAGGAGAAATCTCGTGGCTCGTATTGCAGGTGTAAACGTACCAGATAACAAAAAAATTCCTTTCGCACTTCGCTATGTGAAGGGTATCGGACCAACAACAGCTTTGCAGATCTGTGAAGATCTTAACTTTGATGTTAATGCACGCATGAGCACATTGGATGAAGGTCAGCTCATTCAAGTACGTGAATACTTAGAATCTAAAGAGATTTTAGTTGAAGGTGCTTTAGAAGCTGAAGTAAGACGTAATATTAAACGTCTAATGGATTTAAAAGCTTACAGAGGTCTTCGTCACAGAAGAAGCCTTCCTGTAAGAGGTCAAAGAACACATACAAATGCACGCACTCGTAAAGGCCCTGCTAAAGCGATTGCTGGTAAGAAAAAATAAGAATATTTAAGGAGACGTTCAAACAATGGCTAAACCTGCTGCTCGTACAAAAAAGAAGGATAAAAAGAATATCGCACATGGCGTTGTTCACATTAATGCTTCTTTCAATAACACTAAAATCGTTATCACTGACAAAGGTGGCAATGCAATCTCTTGGTCAACATCTGGTAAGATGGGCTTTAAAGGATCTCGTAAATCAACACCTTTCGCCGCTCAAATGGCAAGTGAAGATGCAGCGAAAGCAGCTATGGAACATGGTTTAAAAACTGTTGATGTTGAAGTTAACGGCCCAGGAACTGGCCGTGAATCAGCTGTAAGAGCCTTACAATCTGCTGGTCTAGAAGTAACAAGCATTTTAGACATCACACCAATTCCACATAATGGATGTCGCCCTTCAAAAAGACGTCGTGTTTAATCACGCGTTTTTTTGTTTATAGATAAAAAATACATTAACCGAAAAAAGAAGGAACAGAGCCTTGATACAGAAAAATTGGAAAGAACTGATTAAACCTCAAAAACTTGAAGTATCGCATAAAGAAGAAGCTGCTGATCGCGTTGGTACGGTTGTAGCTGAGCCTTTAGAGCGTGGTTTTGGTTTAACACTTGGTAACGCACTACGTCGCGTTTTATTATCATCTTTACAAGGTGCTGCTGTAACAGCGATCCAAACTGAAGGTGTTGTTCACGAATTCTCTTCTTTAGAAGGCGTACGCGAAGATATGACTGATATTATTCTTAATATCAAAACATTAGCACTTCGTATGCATTCTGAAGGCCCAAAGAAAGTTACATTAAAAGCAACAGGTCCGTGTGAAGTAACTGCAAGCATGATTGAGACAGATGCTGATCTTGAGATTTTAAATCCTGATCTTGTTATTTGTACATTAGACAAAGCTGGCAAATTAAACATGGAATTAACAGTTGAAATGGGAAGCGGCTTCCGTCCTGCGAAAGATAACCGCCCTGAAGAAGCACCAGTTGGTCTTATCCCAGTTGACAGTATTTTCTCACCTGTTCGTAAGGTTTCTTACTCTGTAGACAACACACGTGTTGGACAAATTACAGACTATGATAAATTAACGATGAACATCGAAACAAATGGTGCAATGACTGCTGATGATGCCGTTGCTCTTGCTGCACGTATCCTTCAAGATCAATTACAAGTATTTGTAAACTTCGAAGATCCTGCTGCTGCTGAAGCTGAAGCTGAAAAAGACGAATTACCATTTAACAAAAATCTATTGAAGAAAGTTGAAGAGCTTGAGCTTTCAGTTCGTTCTGCTAACTGCCTGAAAAACGATAACATTGTTTACATTGGTGATCTTGTTCTTAAAACAGAAGCTGATATGTTACGTACACCAAACTTTGGTCGTAAGTCACTAAACGAAATTAAAGAAGTTCTAGGTCTTATGGGTCTACATTTAGGAATGCACGTTCCTGAGTGGCCACCTGAAAACATCGAAGAGCTTGCTCGTAAAATTGAAGATCCATATTGATCTTAAATAGATGAGCCGCTTTAAGCGGCTCATTTTTACTAAAAGTCGGACATGATGTTCGCAGGGTTTTATATCTTTTAATTGACGTGAGAGAGTAAAACTATCGTGTAAAATCCGTTTCGAAATGCCTTTATAAGCAATCGAAACATTGGCTCTAAAGGAGGGTTAAACTATGCGTCATAAAAAAGCTGGTCGTAAACTGAACCGTACTTCATCTCACCGTAAAGCAATGTTTGCTAACATGGCGGCTGCGTTGATTAAACATGAACAAATCGTTACAACTCTTCCAAAAGCGAAAGAGATGAAACCTTTTATCGATAAAATTATTACTCTTGCGAAAAAAGGCGGTATTGCTAATCGCCGTCGCGCTGTTGCCATCGTCCGTGACGAAGCAATGGTAAAAAAAGCATTTGATATCTTTGCTGAGCGTTATGCTGAGCGTCAAGGTGGCTATAGCCGTGTATTAAAAGCTGGTTTCCGTTACGGTGATATGGCTCCTATGGCTGTTATCGAGCTTGTTGATCGCGATCGTTCTGCTCGCGGTAAAGACAGTGGTCCTGTTGCAAATGATGAGTTTGCTGAAATGGAAGCACCTGTTGTTGAGGAAACAAAAGCTGATAAGCCTGCTAAGAAAGAAGCAGCGAAAAAAGCTGAAAAAACAGAAGAAACAAAAGCTGAGAAAAAAGCACCTGCTAAAAAGCCTGCTGCTAAGAAAACAACAGCGAAAAAGACAACAAAGAAAAAAGAAGACGATAAGTAATCCTTTTTCTACGATCTATTCAAAACATACAAGGCGCTTTAAACAGCGCCTTTTTTATGATCTACTGATTTATAGAATACACCCCCTACTTAACAAACAGAGATATTCTATAATGACATTAATATATAAAATTTGTTCACAGGAAGACTGGGATCATGCGCATCTTCATGGCTTTTTTAATGGTGCTGCTATTGATTTAAAAGATGGCTATATTCACTTTTCAACAAAAGAAACGCTACGAGAAACCTATAATAAGTATTTTAAAGACCAATCAAATCTGATTATTTTTGAAATCGAGAGCGATCATTTACCGCAAGAGTTTTTAAAATGGGAAATTGCCCGAAATAATAAATCTTTTCCTCATTTATACTGTCCTTTAGACATGAAGCATGTGAGGTGGCATCAACCAGCACACAAAGCTCTTACTTCTCTTTGTATTTAATCATAATTAAAGTATATTGATTTAATAAGTATAATATATTTAACTTATAAAGATAAAAGCGATAAACTATGTTATATAAAAAAGGAACATGAAATGCGCATATTATTAAAGACACTTAGCTACGGACTTATGCATATCTGCGTTGCTATTTGTGTCGCTTATCTTTTAACTGGAAACTTTTTAATTGCGCTAAGTATTGGTTTAATTGAACCGATTGTTCAAACATTCTTTTTTTCAGCTCATGAATATCTATGGGAGAAGAAATGGCGTTTTGGAACAAAAAAATTACTAGAAACAGAAAAAGGAGAAAACAAATGACAAATTCAGCTTTAGTAGAACATATGAAACACGTCTTAGCCGATAGCTATGCTTTATATTTAAAAACACAAAATTATCACTGGAATGTTGAAGGCCCACGTTTCAATACACTTCATGCACTATTTGAAACACAATACACAGATCTTGCAATGGCTATTGATGAAATTGCCGAGCATATCCGTGGGTTAGGAGCAAAAGCACCTGGTACTTGGAAAAAATATGAAGATCTGTCTTCGATCACCGAGGGAGATGAAACATTAAGTGCTGACGCTATGCTACAAGACCTTGCAAATGACCAAGATAAAATTGCAACAACACTCAATAAAGCGTTAAAAGTTGCTCAAAATGAAGATGATGAGGTTATCTCTGATGCTTTAATTGGGCGCCTAACAGTCCATAGAAAAAACAAATGGATGTTAGAAAGCAGTCTTTAAGCTAATTTTCTAGCTGGTGCAGGCAATGGCTTCGGCGGACCTTCTGCTTTGATCATGGTTTCTATCATATGCCAATTATCAACGACTGGTAATTTGTGGATATTATCTTGCGAGCGATATTGCCTGCTACGCATAATAACAGAATGATGGCCAAGAGCATGTCCAATATTTGCGTTTTTGACGGTGTCTTCCACCCAAAGACTTGCATTAAACTGTTTCAAAATATCTGCTTTTGATTCATGAAAATTCGTCATATAGACATCATCAAAGACACCTGGGAAACGTAATTCTAAATTGTGAAGTCTATTGTCATGGGTCAGTTTCATATCTTGATAATCAACTCCTTGCCCAACAGATGTAATTGCGACAAAGCGATACCCTTCTTTATGCAGGCGCATAACAACCTCTTGCGCACATTTCTTAGCCGGCATAGAACGAAAGTAGGATGAATGCATAAAATCAACAAAAATACTGATCTCATAATCTTCATCAATGTTGGCGGCCTCATATAAGAAGCGCTTCCCTTCCCAATCCTCGTCTTTTAAATGAATATCACGCTCTGCCCGCAAATAAGCATCCAAATGCGCGTCATATTCTAATAAGACACCATCAACATCCGTTAAAATTACTTTTTGATTAAAAATTTGAGCGAGTGTTTCTTCTGACACTTTGAATTCCTTTTTTTTTATAATTTCGAATTCGTAGAATTATGTCAAAAAACACACCTAAAAGTCAAGCCTTATTTGTGTAATAATCATTCTTTTTCATACTTTTGTATATAAGAATAAATCTCATGCCAATCATCTAAAACAGGAAGACCCCTGTAATTATCTTCTTGTTTATAATACATACTATGCATTATTAAAGCATGATGCCCCTTATCAAAGCCAATATGGGCATTTTTCACACTATCTTCTATCCAATAGCTTGGATTATACTGTTCTAAAATCCCACCTTTACAATCAAAAAGATGTGTTAAATGAATATCATCAAAAACCGAACCAAAATGCATTTCAAGATTATCTAGCCTATTTTGACGCACTTTATTTAAATCTTGTGTCGAACAATTTTGTCCTGCTGCTGTAATCGCAATAAATCGCCACCCTTCTCCAGCCATTTCTTGCATGACCTGTAAAGCACACGGTTTTGCACAGAGTGTTTTAAAATACTGAGAATGAGTAAACTCGATGAATAATGCTTTCGCATATTCTGGTGTAATATCTATCACATCAGATAAATAATAGCCTTTGTCCCAATCAGACTCTTTAATAGGAATATTTTTTTCTTGTTGCAGAAACCGCATAAGACCAGGACGCATCTCTAAAAGCACACCATCAACATCTGTCAAAATAATTTTATGGGATTTCATTAAAGCACTTTAAGCGACATGTGTTTTGCTACTTACATCTGCATCTATCAGCGCTTTTATCTCATGCCATGTCTCCACAATAGGTAAATTTGCGTGATTATTAGCATCAATATGCGCATCTTCACCGCGCATAATAATCGCCTTATGCCCTGCATCATGACCATCATGAGCATGATCGGCGCGGTCATCAATCCACCAAGTCGGTTGATATCGACTTAAAATCTCTTTTTTCCCTGTTGACCATGGAGAAAAATGCATATCCTCAAATACGTCCGGGAAGTGTCGTTCCAAATTCTCCATACGGTTGTTATAAGCTGTTTTTATACATTGATCAGGGTGCTCTGTATCACAAGCTGTGACAGCGATAAAGCGCCAGCCTTCCTTGCGTAGACCATTTAAAACATCCAAAGCACATAGCTTTGGATTTAAGTGTCTGAAATAATCTGAATGTGTATATTCCGCAACTATTCTTTGATGTTCTTCTAGAGGGATCTCACGCTTTCCTCTAAAATAATCTTCAACAGTTGTAACCTCGCCTTTTACTTCCTCAAGAAATTTTAAAAATGTTTGTCCAAAATCTAAAATAACACCGTCAATATCTGTAAGGATGATTTTTGTTGTATTTTTTTGTATCATGCTTTCATTATATAAGAATAGTGACAAAAAACAATAAGAAAGGAGTCAATTAACAATGAGCCTCACTGTAAAAACTTTCGTTTTTATCTCTTTCCTATCCGCACTTCTCTTCATCTCTTCTTTTTCAAATGCAGAGACATATGTCCCTCAAACAAAAGAGCACATAACATATAGTTTTGCTCCTATTGTGAAAAAAGCCACACCTTCTGTTGTAAACATCTATACAAAAAAGCTTGTAAAGAAATCTGTTAGACGGTTCTCTCCTTTCTTCAGCCTAAACAATGATCCTTTTTTCCAAGACTTCTTTAATAGATCTTTAGGAGGTTTCACGAAAGAACGCCTAGAAAACTCACTCGGATCAGGTGTGATATTAACGAAAGATGGTTATGTTGTAACAAGTGCTCATGTTATTGCTGGTGCAGATGAAATTACTGTCATTTTACATGATGGGCAAGAATATGATGCCACCCTTATTCTAGAAGAAAAAAGAACAGACCTCGCCGTTTTAAAAATAGACACAAACAAAGAAACAACTTTTCCTTTTTTAAAGATGGGTGATAGTGATGAAATAGAGGTCGGTGATCTCGTTTTAGCGATTGGTAATCCTTTTGGTGTTGGGCAAACTGTTACAAGTGGGATCGTGTCTGCAAATGCGCGTGCGCATTTAGGTATCTCCGACATGAATTACTTTATTCAAACAGATGCGGCCATTAATCCTGGTAATTCTGGGGGCGCCCTTATTGGCATTGATGGGCACTTAATTGGTATTAACACAGCCATTTTTTCAAAAAGTGGCGGATCATTAGGAATTGGGTTTGCAATCCCCGTATCCATGGTGAAAACCGTTTTAAAGGCTGCAATAAAAGATGGTGTTATTCGTCGCCCTTGGTTTGGTGCTACAACTCAAAATATTACCTCCGATATGGTTGAAAACTTACATATAAAAACCCCTAAAGGCGCTTTAGTTAATCACGTAACAGCCAACAGTCCTGCTGATAAAGCTGGGATCAAAACAGGTGATATCATCACACATATAAATGGCAAAGATATTTGGGACTCTATTTCTTTAAAATTTAGAATAGCAACACTTGAGTTAAATAAAGAAGTCCAAGCTAGCCTTATTAGAAATGGAGAAGAGGTAATGATCTCTTTCACCCCTATAACAGCGCCAGAGATCCCTGAACGCCATGAAACAAAACTAAATGGCGATCATCCACTCATCGGTGTTAAAGTAGCTAATATTAACCCCGCGTTAATCGAAGAAAAAGGGTTAGAAGCCGTTGATACAACAAAAGATAAAGTGATTATTTTAGATGTAAAAGAGGCTTCATATGCCAAACGATTAGGATTACGAGAAAATGATATTATTCAATCAATCAATAACACATCGATTGAAAACGTCAAATTCCTAGAAAAAGTTCTCTCTACCTCTAAAAAAAGCTGGCAATTCATCCTTAAAAGAGATAACCAGATACTGACTATATCCGTTTTATAAAAAGGCGTAACACACATGTTTATAAATTGCCTATATGTTATGATTGGAGGCGCGCTAGGATCCTTAGCACGTTATCTCATCGCTATTAGCCCTTTTTTCTCACCCATAATGGCTACACTATTTGTCAATGGGTTAGGGTCCCTTTTAATCGGCTTCTTTTATAGCTATGCACATCATAAGGCTCTTTTAACATCTCCTTTATCTCTGCTCGTCGCCATTGGTATTTTAGGAGGCTTTACGACATTCTCCACATTCTCTTTAGACATGTACAAACTTCTTGAACAAGATGCATATCTAGAGATATTAAAAAACGTAACCTTAACCTTAGTAATTACACTAACTGCTGTGTGCCTTGGTGCTTACTTAGGAAAAATCATAATAAAAGGATAAAAAATGCCAGGTGTACAAAAGATACGCGTTACTGCAGATGAAGATAATATGCGTTTAGATAAATGGTTTTTTGCCCATTTCCCAGGTCTTAGCAATGGTGAAATAAACAAATTTTTGCGTAAAGGTTATATTCGAATTGATGGTAAACGCGCCAAGAACAATGATCGTTTACAAGCTGGACAAGAAATACGTGTCCCTCCTCTTGATGATGATATCGCCTCAGGTGAAAAACAAAAAACATACAAGTTAAGTGATAATGATATTAGCTATATTAAAGACATGGTTATATATGAAGATAATGATTTAATTGTCTTAAATAAACCCGCAGGTCTTGCTGTTCAAGGCGGAACAAAATCTAACCATAAGAATGTCGACTTACTGTTAAATGCTTATATGCAGTATACAACTGGTGATAGTGATGAAAAAGCATATCTCGTCCACCGCCTAGATAAAGAAACAAGTGGTTTACAAATATTAGCTAAGAACAGACAATCTTCTCAAGCGATGGCACTTCAATTTAAACAAAAAACAATTCAAAAAGAATATTTAGCCTTAACACGCGGTGTGCCTCACCCCTTAGAAGGTGAAATAAAAGCCCCTCTCATAAAGCGTCATGACAAAGTCTATGTGGATCGCTCAGAAGGCAAAAAAGCACTCACAGAATATGAAGTAATTGACCATCACAGTAAAACAATTGCACTCGTCCTAGCAAAACCGCATACGGGTCGCACACACCAAATTAGAGTCCATCTCTCTCACCTTGCCACTCCAATTATGGGAGATCATAAATATAATGAAAATTATTTAAATGATGATGATGTCTTTTTTGATGAAAATGTTTCTAATCTTTTCTTACATGCGCATCAAATTACATTTACGCATCCCAAAAACAAATGCAAAATGGTGCTTAAGGCAGAGCTGCCTAAACATTTTTTTCAACTTTTTTCTTATTTTGGCTTTGAAATATCGAAACTATAGCCTAAGATAATAATTAAGATTTGCATATCTCGCAAATCCTTCATTTCTAAAAAAATTCATAACAAGAGATTATCATATGAACGAAGATTTTGACATTAAGGATAAAAAAGGTGGTGCCTCTAGTGGTGTTGTAAAAATCGCGATTGGATGCGTTTCTATTTTCTTTGCTATTGCTGTCTATATGATTGCGAATAACCTTCCCTATTTAGAATCTTCAATTGGTATATTTATCCTCTTTTTCGCCATTGCAAATGTTGTTTTTTATACAGCAATGATCCGAGAAGTTATTTCTCTCATTCTAATTAGCTGTATCTGTATCATTGCATCTTTTATTTTTATGTCTAAAAGTATTGATTGGCGGAAAAGTTATATCCTTGATGGTTTTGCATTAGAAGCCTATATAGAAACATACCCAACATATTTTGATCATCTTCAAGCTTCTTTTGGTATTGGATCAGACATCGTTTCATTTTCTAGAGATTGCATAGGAACAGCTAAAGAACCCGTTCCTGCCTCAAAGCGCCCAGCATCTTGCTCTACCTTTGATGATATTGAATCAACATACGGTGTCAATTTAAGCGAAATTATAATTGAATATCACAACAAAATGAAGCGAACAGCAGAAGCAATTGCTAACGACCAGATCTCAAGAATACGCTACCCTGCTTGTATTAATCAAAAAACCTGCGCTTTCATACCATTACCACCCAATGACATGAGCCCTGAACAAATTCAAGAAACTGAAGATCCTGACATTATTGTTGTAAGAGATGGATTTTGGGATCTAGTAGAACAAGGCGTTATGACAGCAAGTACATGTCACAATATGTTTTTGTGTAAAACATTAAGGGATGCTGGAATTCTTGATGGTCGAACATTTTCAGAGATTAATCAGCAATTGACAAGAAGAAACCGTAATTAAACCTCTTCCCATGAAACGCTTTTATAAAACGGTTGATATCTCAACACAGCCTCCATATGAAATTTTATTAGACGGGAAGTCAATTAAGACACCTCTAAAAAAGACACTCTCTGTTAATTCAATCATCCTTGCAGAAAAAATTGCAGAGGAATGGTCTAAGATTGAAGACACAATTCAAGCCGATGATATGCCCATCACACAATTGGTTTCAACGGCATTGGACAAAATAGATGGTTTTGAAAAAGATATAATCGATCAAATTCTTGCCTATATTCATGGAGATACACTGTTATATATAACAAAAGAAGATCCTCTTCTTTATTCAAAACAGCAAGAACAATGGTTGCCTCTCATTGATTTGATGAATAAAGAAATTGGTGCTGAGTATCAGATACAAGAAACACTCCTTCCAACAGATCAATCAAACGAAATCATCACATTTTGGAAACAATATTTAGAAAAATTAGACATCTATGAGCTTAATGCTTTTCAAGTTGGTGTTTCTTTAACAAGCTCACCTATTCTGATCTATCATTTATTTAAAAATAAACTTACACAAGAAGATGTCTTTACACATGCCCTTCTTGAGGAACTCCATCAAAATGAATTATGGGGGACTGACTGGGAAGCCGAAGATCTGCAAAAAAAGAAGAAGAAAGAATTAGAAGATCTCTCTTTTTATATTAAGAATTTAAGCTGATTTTCTTTTTAAGACACAGGCAAAAAAGCCATCCGTGTGCGATTTCGACGGTGTTAAGCGCATATATAAATCAAAGTCTGGGTTCTCTGTGCCTACGCGCTCTTGCCAAATGTCTTTAACAGGAACAATTTCGAAATCAGAATGATCTGCCAAAAATGTTTCGATTTGTTTTTCATTTTCATCTTCAAGCAAAGAACATGTTGCATAGACCAATTCACCACCTGGTTTAACCATACGAGAGGCGCTTTTTAAAATACTTTTTTGCAAAGGAATTAATTCATCTAAATCAGGTCCTAAAAAATTCCAACGCATATCAGGATTACGCTTCCATGTTCCTGTTCCACTACAAGGAACATCCGTTAACACCACATCAAAGCGTCCTTTATTTCTTTTAACCCATTTATCATTTTCTGTTGTTAAAGGGCGTGTTTCAATATTGTGAACACCTGCTCTTTTATAACGCGTCTTAGCACGTCTTAATTTCCCCTCAAGGACATCACTCGCAACGATTAGCCCTTTATTATCCATCATAGCGCCGATAGCAAGAGCTTTCCCGCCCGCACCGGAACAGAAATCTGAAACACGATTTCCCGATTTAGCTCCTGTTAAGAGTGCAATTAATTGAGAGCCTTGATCTTGCACCTCAACCAAGCCTTGTTTAAATGTGTCTGTTGCACTTAAAGCAGGGCGTCCATCAACGATAAGAGCCAAAGGTGACAAACGTCCCTCTTCCACAGCAATATCATCTTCTGCAAGTTTCTTAATCACATCGCTCTTACTTGTTTTTAAAGCATTGACCCTTAAATGCAGAGAAGCTGGCTCTAACATTTCAGACATCTCTTGAGCGAAACTCTCTTTAAAGATCTCTTTTAATTGAGGATAAATCCATTCTGGGCATTCATAACGAATATGCTCTGGCATATCAGAATGGTTAAGCTCTTGATCTGATAAACGTTCAATCAATTGCATTTCAGAGGCTGATAGAATATCTGGAGCATAAGTTTCACCTGTAAAATATTGGGCTACAGCATCTGGTCCTTCATAAAACAGAATATCAAGCAATACACGTGCCCTTGGTGTTGGGCTAAAACTCATTTTCTTAAGCCACCAAACAAGACGCGCATGAGATCTTAAAATACGATAATAACGGTTTGCTATATCTGCGCGATCTTTAGAGCCAATATAACGCTTTTGACGAAACTCCCCTGATATCAAGCTATCGGCAGGTTTTTTCGTATGATCAATTAAATTAATAAAATCTATTACTGTTTGAATACGGGCATGAGGTGTCATCTATTGGGCTTCCATTCAGGGATAAAAGTCATCCTCATCATATGTTTCTGGGTAAAGACTTTCATCTTTTCCTTTGAATCCTTGAGCGACAACATAAATTTCTGCTGAGTCACTGCGACTAGCATCTGGCTTGATATGTTTAATTGTTTTAAATTCTTTTTTCAAGAGCGTTAAGAGTTCATGTGTTGAACCGCCTTGAAATACTTTCGTTAAAAAGGCACCGCCTTCATTCAAAACATCACGTGCGAAATAATAAGCGAGTTCAGACAAAGCAATAATACGCAAATGATCTGTACGTTTATGACCTGTTGTGGGAGCAGCCATATCACTGACGACCAAATCCGCTTTCCCGCCTAAAGCAGCCTTTAATAAGTCAGGCGCATCAGGCTCTGTAAAATCTTTTTGTAAAATTGTTGCTTCTTCAAAAGGTTGCATTTCCAAATAATCGATACCAACAACACGTCCGCCTGTCTTCTGAGGTTGAATCTTATCGATCATAACTTGAACCCAGCCCCCAGGAGCACAACCTAGATCTACAGCTCTAAGCCCAGGCTTAAGCAAATTCAATTTTTCATCAAGTTGTAATAACTTAAAAGTCGCACGAGAACGATAACCAAGCTTTTTTGCTTGCGCTACATAAGGGTCATTTAGCTGGCGCTCCAGCCAACGTGTTGACGAAGATGTCCGCTTTTTAGCCGTTTTGACCTTAACCGTCTTTTGATGTCCTCTTGGGTTTTTCATGAGGGTTTGTACCATAAAAAGTATGAAAATTGCAAGATTTTTAAATTTATGAAAAAAACTTGTACTGATGCCAAAAATCTTGTAATTTTAATTAAGAATAAAAAAAACAGGAGTAATAATATGATGTCATATACAATTCTATTTAATGATAATGCTGTATTACGCTATATGGAGGCAAAAAAACTGCGCCAAGAAGACGTGATTCAAAGAATTGAAAAAGCCGTTAAAGCAAAAACATTTGAAGCAATCAATACACAAGATACTTATTTCCAACGCCCTGTTTTCAATGCTTTAAAATATGCCTTTCATGGTCTTAGCCCTGTCGTAGGTTACAAAAACTATCTTGATGATTTAGCGGAAGATACACGTACAAAACAGCAAGAATCTTTCAGAGATAAAGCCTATGAATGGAATTTAGAAGAATACGAGAATGTCGAACAACATTATCGTTGCGCCCCTAGATAATTAATTAATCAAATTTCATTAATAACAAGGAAATGCTTTTGCAATCGCTTGAGCAACGATAAGGCGCGCATTACTATTTAAACTTTCAGGGTGTTTCTTCATATAAAGGCGAACTGTATCAACAAATTGTTGCGATCTTATAAAACCAATATTACATGCTTCAAAGCCATATAGTCTGTGCTCTATCATTAAGTCAGCAACAGCCGTTACATAGCCAGCACAATACCCTGAATCTGTATCATATGGGCTAAAACAATGTGTCTTAAAATCATGCCCCGTTACGAGTGACTGAGATGCCTTAACTGGCACGACACAAGAAAAGAATGCAAAGGTGAATAAAAGAAAAGAAAAGCGTTTAAGCATCATCACATCACGCCCTTTATTCATCAGATTGTGCAACATAATCTTTGATCAAATCATCTGCCATATTCAAAAAGGCACTTTGATAGACTGATTTCTGGCGCATAAATTGTTCTTTTTCTTCACCTTTTAACTCATTTTGAGTTGGTAGATTAACCGATCTTGGATTAACTTGGCGACCATTCTTCAAAACTTCATAATGAAGGTGAGGTCCTGTGGAACGTCCTGTTGTACCAACGTAACCAATAACAGAGCCTTGCTTAACACGATCACCTAAAGAGATACTTTTCGCAAAGCCTTTCATATGCGCATATGCTGTTTTAATACCATTCGTATGGCGAATACGAATATAGTTACCATAACTTGATGAATAATATTTCTTATCAACAATACCATCTGCAGCCGCAAAAATCTTAGTCCCTCTTGGTGCAGCAAAATCCACACCTTTATGCATTTTATTATACCCTAAAACAGGATGCTTTCTTAGACCATAACCAGATGAAACGCGTCCAAATTCAATAGGTGTTCTAAGAAGCCCTTGGCGTACTGATTTCGCATCAGGAAGGAAAAAATCTACTAAACCGTCTTTTGTTGTGTAACGGTATATATCAATATCTTGGTTCTTAGTCGACATTGATGCGAATAAAATATTGTACTTATTTGTCGGCTCGTCATCTTCTGTATATTCAGCTTCGTATAAAACGCGTATTTGATCTCCCGAACGGATATCGCGCTGAAAATCAACCTTCCATGAATACACATAAATTAAATCCATAATAACATGATCTGGCAACCCTGCTCTTGCCGCAGAGCCATAAAGAGAATTTTCGACATTCACAATCGAAGCCATTTGTTTATGAATCAGTTCTTTTTCATCCTTTGTCGCAATATAGCCGCCATCGGCATCTGGCGTAATCGTGATCGTCTTAACAATTGATGGGCTATATTCCAAAGAAACAAGTTTTAAAGAGCCATCAATAGGACTACGAATCATATCAAATTTAAAAGGCTCTCCCGCCTTAACATCACGGGGGTTATAGACTTTTCTAAATGCCTTTATAACTGAATAGGCATGCGTCGTGTTCAATCCTTGTTTTGTGAAAAAGCTACTAAGAGTATCACCCTTTGCCAAAGTAACATGCTTTCTGATTTCGTTTGGTTTTGCTCTTGGGATAACAATTGGCGTTCCATTTGCTGTTTCTATAATTTTTTCAATTTCAGCTGAAATCGTTTCTACTGGCTGTGATTCGCTCTCGCTATATTTAATCTCAGATTTTTTTTCTATGATTGAAGGTTGAGCCGTTAGAATTTTAGAATGAACAGGAACAATGTTTGGGCTTGGTAAATAACTGATAAGAATAGAACAAAATACAATCATCAACGAAACCATCAACAAATAACGTAAACGAAACGGTTTCCCCAAAATGATGAGGTTATCTGGTAATGGCAATGGTTTTACGTGTCTCATTCGCATAGCTTTCTGATTCTAGAAACTATTAGCCTCTAAATCAACATTTTTACTAAAAAAATAGCTGTTTTTAATAGCACAAAAACAAAAGAAAAATCAAGCTTTATGCCGATACTTCTTTTCCTTGGAGTTCTTTTAATTTTGCACGTGTGCTTTCTGACTTCAACTGACCACAAGCAGCTAATATATCTTGTCCTCTTGCGCGTCTAACAGGGCTTTCAAAGCCTGCTTTTTCAAGGATTGATGCGAAGGCTTTAATACGGTTTTTACTTGAACATTCGAAAGCAGCCCCAGGCCATGGATTGAAAGGTATTAAATTCACTTTAGATGGTAATCGTTTCATCAAAGAAACCAGTTTCTTAGCATCTCCATCAGAGTCATTAACATCTTTCAACATAACATATTCAAATGTAATCGGGCGCATTTGAGATACATTTGGGTAGTTTTTGCACGCTTGTAAAAGCGTATCAATATTATATTTTTTATTCAAAGGCACCAAATAATCACGTACCTCATCTGTCACAGCATGTAGCGAAATAGCAAGACCTGTATTTACATCTTTTCCCAACTGTTCAATCATTGGTACAACACCAGATGTTGATATTGTAATCTTACGTCTTGAGAAATTTAATCCATTCTCATCTGTAAGAATTTTCACAGCTTTAACAACCTCATCATAATTATAAAGCGGTTCACCCATACCCATAAAGACGATGTTGGTTAGTTCTTTTGCTTTACCAGAGCCAATCGGCCAGCCATCTAATCCATCTAAGGTTTGCATGACTTGCAACACAATTTCACGTGCGCCTAAATTACGCACCAACCCTTGTGTTCCTGTATGGCAGAATTTACAACTAAGCGTACAACCGACTTGAGAAGAAACACATAACGTGCCTCGACGACTTTCTGGAATAAAGACAGTTTCTATTTCCTGTCCATCGGCCATTTTCAAAAGCCATTTTTGAGTACCATCTGTTGATTTTTGATGACTTGTCACCTCAGGGCGAGCAATACTATATTTCTCAGATAAAAGACCGCGCATTTTTTCAGGTAAATTCATCATCAAGGACCAATCACTCACGCCTTTTTGATAAATCCACTGATAAAGTTGTTTTGCTCTAAAAGCGGGTTCCCCAATTGATAAAACAACCTCTTTCATCTCATCAAAAGATAAACCGACCAATTGCAAAGCACCCTCACTAGATAGATCGGGTGCTGCAAATGCTTTATTATGACGCTTTGTACTCTCTAAATTCATAACGCCGCACTATATACGTAAAATATAAAAATAGCGAGTCTTTTTAGCGACACGCCTTAGAAATTGCTTGGTAGGCTGCTGTTGAACCAGACAAAGAATATGTGTCTGTTGTATCTGTTCCACGTGTTGAAACACCTTTAACAACCATCGTACTTCCAGACTTAATAGAATTCATCAATGCTTTATCTGTTGCATCATCAGAAGCCCATGCAGTATCTGCTTGAGTGAAAAGCGTATATTTCTTACCACCGACATTAACCTTTACATCACTATTTTTCTTGTGTGTATATCCAGCAACAAAACTTACAACATCAAAACTATTATCACCTGGACGGTGTGTAATCAGTGCGAATACCTCGCCTCGGCTTGTATAGTTACCTTGCGACTTTGATGGTTGCGATGCCATAAAGCATACTTTTTTCCCATCTTCCATAAAGGTAAAAGCGCTCCAATCTTTATGGACACTTAAAAGCTTTGGTTCTTGTGCGGAAGCACTTGAAACAAAAGCAAAAATTGCAAGACATGTTAAAACTAAAAATGAAAAACGCATCTTAAAAAACCTAACCGTTTAAATTAAACATTCATTATTTATACTTTTATACAATGATTTGTCCACCAAGTTAAAGAAGAAATTAGCTTTTTAATGCTTCTAAATCTTGATAACAGCTCAAAGCCTCTGGATTTGCCAAAGCCTCTTTATTTTTAATCTCGCGACCATGAATAATATGCTTCACTGCTAATTCCGTGATTTTACCACTTTTGGTTCTTGGAATATCTGGAACTTGTAAGATCTTCGCGGGGACATGTCTAGGGCTTGCTCCGCTTCTGATCTGTTTTTTAATGCGGTCACACAAATCTTCATCTAAATTTTCATCCTCTCGTAAAACCACAAATAAAATGACACGCACATCGCCTTGCCAATCTTGCCCCACCGCAATCGATTCAACGACTTCATCAATTTGTTCTACTTGGCGATAAATTTCAGCTGTCCCAATACGTACACCTCCTGGGTTTAGTGTTGCATCTGAACGCCCGTGGATAATAAATCCATTATGATTTGTTTTTTCCACCCAATCACCATGGCACCATATATTATCGAACTGATCGAAATATGCTGATTTATAACGATAGCCACTTTCATCATTCCAAAAATAAATTGGCTGACAAGGGAATGGTTTTGTGCAAACAAGCTCTCCTGCGCCATTTTCTGATGGCTGCCCTATATCGTTCCAAACTTGTACAGCCATCCCAAGTCCTGCCGCTTGGATCTCGCCTCTATAAACAGGGGACAAAGGATTTCCTAACACAAAACAAGAAACAATATCTGTTCCGCCAGAAATTGAGGCGATATGGATATCTTCTTTAATATCAGTGTAAATATAATCAAAGCTCTCTGGGACAAGGGGGGATCCCGTTGAGGCCAGCATTCTTATTGACGATAAATCATGTGTTTGTGCTGGAGCCATTCCAAACTTTTTCATCGCATCAACATATTTCGCAGAGGTTCCAAAAAAATGACATCCGTGATCTTGAGCATAGTCCCACAATGCTGTTTGTGGATAGAAAGGGGACCCATCGTAAAGCATCAAGCACGCATCTGCGAGCAAACCGCCCATCAGCCAATTCCACATCATCCATCCTGTTGTTGAGAAATAAAAGACTCGTTCATCCTTTTTGATATCACATTGAAGTTTATGTTCTTTTATGTGCTGTAAAATAACGCCGCCCGTACCATGTACGATACATTTTGGTTTTCCTGTCGTCCCACTTGAAAACATAATAAACAAGGGATGAGCGAATTCAACACGCTCAAAAAACAAAGCTGTTGCCTGATAAGGAGTTGCAAAATCAACATAAGATACAAACGCTTCGCTCAAATCTGTTTGAGAGCCTGCATAAGAAACAAGCAGCGCTTTTTCAACTGTTAGTAATTGTGATAAAATTGCTTTGTTCTTTTCGCCACAATCAATCACTTTGCCATTATAATAATAACCATCCACAGATATAAAAAAACGGGGTTCAATCTGACCAAAGCGATCCAAGACACCCTTCTCACCAAAATCAGGTGATGCCGAAGACCATATGCCTCCCAATGATGTAACCGCCAAACATAAAATCACTGTTTCAATCATATTGGGTAAAAGCGCACAGACACGATCCCCCTTTTTTAACCCCGCTTCTTTAAAGGCTTGCTGATACAGACTAACCTGTTCTTGAAGTTCTTTATAAGTCAGACTTTCCTCTTTTACTTGCCCTTCTGCGCGAAAAATCAAAGCAGAAGCATTATCGTCACGACGCAGCATGTTCTCAGCATAATTAAGAGAGGCGCGCGGGAAAAAGCGTGCCGCCATCATGTCTTCTGCATTTTCTAAATAAGGCATCGCCCCTTTATCACCAATAACACCACAAACATCCCACACGTAATTCCAAAATTGTTCACAGTGAGAAACCGACCACGCGTGAAGATCTTGATAGCTTTCTAGAGATACACCTTCTTTCTCAGAAATCAGCTCTTTTAACTGCCACATCTGGCTCTTCTTAACACTGTCTTCACTTGGGGACCACATTGATATATCGCTCATAATCATCCTCTTTTTTCAAAAATTGTTCTTTGAGTGTGACGGTTTCTCTAAAAAAATCAAATAAAAAAAATGCCCCACTATAAAGGTGGGGCATTTTGGCTAAATTATAATGAAATAAGAATCGCTTGAGATTATTCAGCTGCGTCTTCTTTTTTCTTTGTTGTTTTTTTCTTAGTTGCTTTCTTTTCCTCAGCTTTAGGCGCTTCAGCATCACCTTCTTTGGCTTGCATAGCAGCACCCAAGATATCACCAAGAGAAGCACCACTATCAGAAGAACCATACTGTTTTAAAGCAGCTTTATCTTCATCAAGTTCACGCGCTTTGATCGATAGTGACAACTGACGTGTTTTCTTATCAACGCTTAATACTTTCGCATCAACTTTTTCGCCAACAGCAAAACGATCTGTGCGTTGTTCTGCTTTATCACGAGAAAGGTCAACTTTCTTAACATATCCTGTTACACCTTCTTCAACAGTAACTTGGATACCTTTAGTACCGTCAATTTCTGCGATTGTACATGTAACAACAGATCCTTTTTTCAACGTATCAGCATTTCCTTCAAATGGATCTTCTGATAATTGCTTAACACCAAGAGAAATACGTTCCTTCTCTGGATCAATTTCAAGAATCTTAACTTCGATTTTATCATCAACAGAATATGTTTTGATAACATCATCACCTTCTTGATCCCAAGACAAATCAGATACGTGAACCATACCTTCAAGATCGTCTGCAAGACGTACAAATACTCCAAATTCAGTAATATTTGTAACTGTTCCTTCAAGAACTGTACCTTGTGGGTATTGATCAGCAAACGTCAACCATGGGTTGTCAGATATTTGTTTGATACCAAGTGAAATACGGCGCTTGTCCATATCAACATCAAGAACAAGTACTTCAATCTCTTGACCAACCGAAACAACTTTCGATGGGTGAACATTTTTCTTTGTCCAAGACATCTCAGATACGTGAACAAGACCTTCAACACCATCACCTAATTCGATGAACGCACCGTAATCTGTGATGTTTGTTACTTTACCTGTTACTTTCATATCTTGTTTGAAGTTCGCTGCTGCAGAAACCCAAGGATCTTCGATCAATTGCTTCATACCAAGTGAAATACGTTGGTTCTCTTCGTTGAACTTAATCACCTGAACTTTAATTGTTTGACCAATTTCAAGAACTTCTGATGGGTGAGAGATACGGCTCCAAGAAATATCTGTTACGTGTAACAGACCATCAACACCACCAAGATCGATGAACGCACCGTAATCAGTGATATTTTTAACCACACCGTCAAGAATTGAACCTTCTTTAATATCAGACATGATTTCGCTACGCGCTTCAGCACGGCTCTCTTCAAGTACTGCACGACGTGATACAACGATGTTGCCACGAGCACGGTCCATTTTCAAAATAACGAATGGTTGAGGCACACCCATTAATGGGCTTGCATCTTTAACTGGGCGAATATCAACTTGAGATCCTGGTAGGAAGGCAACAGCACCTTGTAGGTCAACTGTGAAACCACCTTTAACACGATTGAAGATGATACCATTAACACGCTCTTCAGCTTCGTGTAATTTCTCGAGTTCACCCCAAGCTTCTTCACGACGTGCTTTTTCACGTGATAATACAGCATCTCCATTACGATCTTCTAAGCGATCAACATAAACTTCAACTTTGTCGCCAATGTTAAGTTCAGCTGTTTCACCTGGTGTTTGGAATTCTTTAATTGCAATACGGCCTTCTGATTTTAGACCGACATCAACGATTACTGCTTCTTTATCGATTGAAACGATTGTCCCTTCGACAACCTGACCTTCAAAAGATTCAGAGTTATTCATTGATTGATTTAAAAGAGCTTCAAAGCTCTCTGCGCCAAAGTCTGGCATTTGGTTAGTTGTTTTTGCGGCTTTTGCCATGGATATTAGTCCTCACTTTCTTATAAGATGAGTGTGAAATACCCCATATTTAAAAGAATTTCAAGCTTTAAAGCGCTTTTTTCGGGAAAAATTTGTCAATAATCGGATCGACACGCTCTCTGACATATGCCATTACCTCATCAATACCCATCGAAGTACTATCAATTATAATAGAATCCGGCATAGGAATAAGCGGCGCGCTTTCACGATTTTTATCACGTTCATCTCTGATTTTCATTTCCTCAAGCAATGTATCAAAAGAAAGGTCTGGTTCTCTTTCTTTTAGATCTTTATAACGACGTTGCGTGCGGATTTCGATATCGGCATCCACAAACAGTTTCACTTGTGCTTCAGGGAAAATAACAGAACCAATATCACGCCCATCTAGGATAGCACCCGTTGTCGCGTTCAAACCAAAATCGCGTTGCATTTGAAACAAGACTTGTCGCACTTGAGGGTGTTTTCCAACCACAGAGGCATTGCGTCCTGCCTCATCGGTTCTAAGATCAATACCATCTAAAATATGAGGGAAATTATTTGCTAAGCGCTGAGCCCCCTTAACGGCAAATGCTTCCTCAAGAGGATCACCAAAATCGCGTTTTGTAATAACGCCCGTTCCGCGATATAATACACCTGTATCCATATAGTCAAAACCATATCGTTTTGCCAATCGTTCAGAAATTGTTCCTTTTCCACTTGCTGCAGTTCCATCAACAGCGATTACAAATGTCATGCGACTCCTCTTTTTACAAATGGTTTCATATTCGCTCCACACATCTCCATAAGATCCAAGAAATTTGGAAAAGATGTTTTAATCATCGATATATCATCAATGACTATGTCTTGGGTACTCACTAATCCTAATGTCAAAAAACTCATCGCAATTCTATGATCGTGATGCGTTTGAATGAAAGACGTTGGCTCAATTGTATCGGCGCCTGACACTGTCATACTATCATCTGTTGAAACAACTGAAACACCACATGATTTCAATCCTGCTTCCATGGCTGCAATACGATCTGTTTCTTTCACACGCAGTTCTTTGATCCCATGCATTACCGTTTGACCGCGCGCACAAGCAGCAGCAATCGATAAAATAGGATATTCATCAATCATGCTCACAGCGCGACTTGCAGGCACTTCAATTCCTTGTAGATCACTTGACCTAACCGTAATATCACCGACTTTTTCCGCATTTTCTTCACGCTCATTTGTAATTTGAATATCCGCACCCATTTCTAACAATGTTGTAATCAATCCCGTTCTCGTTTCATTCAACATGATATTAGGTAAGAATAATTCCGATCCTTCTGTGATCAACGCTGCAACAATGAAAAAAGCAGCTGAGCTTGGATCTGCAGGCACACGAATATCTGTAGCACGCAAAACAGGACGACCTTGAACAGATATATGCGTTTCATCTTGTTTTTCTTCAACAATGACATGAGCACCAAAAGCGTTTAGCATCTTTTCTGTATGATCACGGCTTTTTTCAGTTTCAATAACTGTTGTCATGCCATCACAACAAAGCCCAGCAAGAAGAATGCATGACTTTACTTGTGCCGAAGCAACAGGTAATCTGTATGTAATTGGCTTTAACGTTGCTGGTCGAATAACTAATGGTGGATAAATATCATCTTTAGCATCAACAGAAGCACCCATTTGGCTTAATGGTGTCAAAACACGTTTCATCGGTCTATTTGATAACGAAACATCCCCTATTAATGTTGCCTCAATTTGTTGTCCTGCAAGTAAGCCAGAGAGTAAGCGCATAGATGTCCCACTGTTACCACAATCAAGAAGCTCAAGCGGTTTTTCCACCCCTCTAAATCCAACACCATCTACAAAATAAATACCGTCTTTTTTCTCAATATCCGCACCTAATGCTTCCATAATAGAAGCTGTTGCCAATACATCGTCCCCTTCTAATAACCCTTCGATTTTTGAACGCCCTTCAGCCAAAGCCGAAAACATTACCGCACGGTGAGAAATAGACTTATCACCAGGAATAAGCACCGTTCCAGAGAGGCCTTTTGTATATGACGATTCATACATCATTGTTTTCGTATCATTTCCTTATTTTAAGGGCTGTATCTTACTCTTCTTTTTGCTATAAGAATAGATACAAATATTTCATTCAAGGATTTTTATATAGCTATGACTTTAAAACTTTACAACAGCTTATCAAGAAAAAAAGAAGAATTCACCCCCGAAGATCCATCTCGCGTTACGATGTATGTCTGCGGACCTACCGTTTACAGTTATGCTCATATTGGAAATGGACGCTCAGCCGTTGCTTTTGATGTTTTATTCCGAGTACTCCGCCATCACTATGGTGATGATCATGTTGTTTATGCGCGCAACATTACTGATATTGATGATAAAATTAATAAAGCTGCGCAAGAGCAAAAAATCGATATTTCGGTTATCACACGTAAGTTTGAAAAAATCTATCAAGATGATCTCGCTGATTTAGGCAATCTTTCTCCCACAATTCAGCCAAGGGCCACAGAAACGATTGAAACAATTATTTCAATGTTAGAGCGTTTATTAGAAGCTGGTCATGCCTATGAAGCGGATGGCCACGTCTTATTCCATGTGCCTTCTTATAAAGATTACGGACAATTATCACGCGCTTCACAAGATGAAATTTTGGCTGGTGCTCGTATTGATGTTGCTTCTTATAAAAAAGATCCTTCAGATTTTGTATTGTGGAAACCCTCAACAGATGATTTACCTGGATGGGAAAGCCCATGGGGACGTGGACGTCCAGGCTGGCACATCGAATGCTCTGCTATGATTGAAAAACATCTGGGAGAAACCATTGATATTCACTGTGGAGGGATTGATTTAACATTCCCACATCACGAAAATGAAATCGCCCAATCAACCTGTTCGCATGACGGAAAGCCTTTTGCACGTTTCTGGCTACATAATGGGTTCTTAAATATGGGCTCTGAGAAAATGTCAAAATCGCTAGGCAACATCGTTTTAATTCATGATTTAATCAAAGAACATCCACCAGAGGCGCTTCGCATGGCTCTTCTTTCTGCTCATTACCGTCAGCCTTTAATATGGGGAGAAGATATTTTAAATCAATGCATTAACAATCTTGATAAGATCTATAAGACCCTTGAAGAGCTTGAAGATGTTCATGTCGAGGCCCGTTTTCATCCAGATCTGTTAGAAGCCTTAAATAATGATTTGAATACACCTCAAGCATTTGCCACACTCTTTTCTTTATTAAAAGATACAACACTCTCAAAAGAAGATTTAAAAGCTTATCTTTTAGGCGCGTCAGATCTCCTCGGTTTATTCCAACAAAAACCATCGGAATGGTTTGCCTCTAAAACACAAAACGTATCTGTGGATGAAACAACGATCATTTCATTGATTGAAGCACGTCAAAAAGCAAAACAAGAAAAAGACTTTGCCAAAGCCGATCAAATCAGAGATGATTTAATCAAACAAGGCATTGGCCTTAAAGACAACCCCGATGGAACCAACTGGTATTATATATAATAAACAAAGGGATAACAAAAATGGGAAAAGATACAGTTACAAAAGCGCCAGAACAAATCTTAGTTGATCCTTCTGTCAAAACAATCATGTGTGATGGTGGTGGCGGTGCTTTAGGACATCCTGCTGTATATTATAGTTTCGACGGCACAGATATGATTACGTGCGGTTATTGTGACCGTGAATTCATTAAGGAGAAAAAGAAGAAATAACAACTCTCCTTTTGTTTTGCTCTGTTACTTCTTTCTTGCTTGATTTTTATCACTTATGATATACTTATATGTAATGAAGCGCCTCATTTGGGCTTCGTATTATATGTTTAACCTTGCTTAACGAAAGAAGGAGACAAACCCATGACAACACGTCTGTCATTATTCGATAGTCCTTTATTACTAGGATTTGATCAATTTGAACGTACACTTGATCGTATTGCAAAATCATCTGATAGCTATCCCCCTTATAACATTGAACAAATGGGTGAGAACGAGCTACGCATTACACTTGCGGTTGCTGGTTTTACTATGGATGATTTATCTGTACAAATAGAAGATAACCAACTCGTTATCAGAGGGCGCAAAGAAACATCAGATGAAGATCGCCTCTTTATCCATCGCGGTATAGCAACACGCCAATTCCAACGCTCTTTTGTGCTAGCCGATGGCATAGAAGTTGATGGCGCGACAATGGATAATGGCCTGTTAAATATCGATTTACATCGCATCGAGCCAGAAGTTAATGTCAGAAAAATATCGATCTCATCAACTGACACTCCCAAAACAAAGACGATTGAAGCGAAAAAAACAGATTAAATTTTCAATCTTGATCCCCTTTTAAACAGAATATTCATCTTTTAGGAGTAAAATTAGCATGTCTATTGAGAATAAGAGAGGTTTTTCGATGTCAGAGAATTCAACAGAAATTGTAGATGCATTACGCCATATATCTCCCCAAGCTTTTAAAGATTTAGGAAAAGAAGGGTTATTTTATGTACGCCCTATTTATATTGAAGGAAATATGGCTTATGCACTTTATAACGCTGCGGGCGAGCAAATCAGTATTTTCCCTGACGAGAAAACAGCCATTCATGCCGCATGGCACAATGATGTACAAACTGTAACACTTCATTAAATTAAAAAGAAAAAATTTGATTAAGCCGTTTGCGTTATCCGTTGACGGCTTTTTTCTATGCCTTCAGCTTCATTCTTTTCCCATGGAAAATCAATCCAGACAGATTGTGCATATTCTTTCACAAAGAAATCAACACGACTTTTTCCTTCTGGTTTTGTCAATAAACACGCTACTTTTGCTTTTGGATATAAGCGTTTAACAAAATCGAGTGTTTTTCCTGTGTCCGCCAAATCATCAACGATCAATAGCGAACGCCCTTCTAGATTAGGTAAATCACTTTTAACTTCTAAAGCCCCTTGGCTATCTTGTTCATAAGAGGCAAGAGCGATACTATGAATAGAGCGCACACCAAGACCATAAGCCAATAATGTCGCAGGAAACATCCCACCACGAGCCAAGGCTAGAATATCTGTGAAAGTTTCGCCACCTGCATCAATAGAAGCGACCAGCTGGTCGGATAAGGTTTCAATATCCTGCCATGTAAGTATTTCCTTCATTGCTTGATCCTATTGATTATGTTCAACGACTTCTGGGTCTTCACATTTACTCAAGTTAACTTCAATATCTCTTAATGTCGGCATGCTCTCTTGAGCCCCTTCCTTCATACAAGCTAAGGCGCCTCCTACAGATGCGTGATGCAAGGCTGATTTTACATTCATACCACGTTCAATACACGCTGCAAAAACACCACAAAACGTGTCCCCCGCACCTGTCGTATCAACCGCATTCACACTCATAGCATGCGCACGTATGAAGTTCATGCCTTTCTCTGAGGCATATGTTCCTTTTTCACTCATTGTTAAAATGGTTGTTAAATCATATTTTTTAGAAAGCCTTAACACCAATTCCGCTGTCTTATTTTCTTGAATATCAAGTAAACTGGCGAGAGCTCCTGCTTCTTCTTTATTCACAATTAAATAATCCACCATGCTCAGAATTTCTTCTGGGACAGAGGCGGTAGGAGCAACATTTAATATAACCGTCGAGCCTTTCTCATGAGCACGCTTTACAACAGACCAATTCTCTTCATGAGGGACTTCCATCTGCAATAATACAACTGTATCTTCTTTAAAAAAGCTATCAGGAATTTGATCTGACTTTGTTTCAACATTTGCACCATTCGCAACAATATTAATTTGCTTGTTATCGTCTTCATCTACACACATCACAACAAGACCTGTTGATAAATCACTCCGCGCAACACCTGTAGTTACAACATTTTTAACACGCATATTATGAAGGCAATCATCCCCATATCGATCATGACCAACGCAACCGACCATATAAACTTTACTAGCACCTGCAAAAACAGAGGCTATTGCTTGATTAGCCCCTTTACCACCATCAAGGACGCGATAATCTCCTCCTAAAGACGTGTGTGTTTCTGGGATAAAGTTCGTGGCATGGACAATAATGTCCATATTGATTGAGCCAAAGACGATAAGCATAAAAAAAACTTTCTTATCTAAAAATATTACAATGCAAAGACTTGCATATTGATTTATACCAATTATAGTTTTAAAAATGATTAATTTCAAAGTATTTCTGAACAAGGGGCATAACCAATATGATTAACTATAACACCTATTTTTCTGAGAAAATTGAGTCAATCAAGGCCGAAGGGCGTTACAGAGTTTTTGCTGATATTGAACGTCTTGTCGGACAATTCCCAAAAGCGATTTATCGCGATGAATCAGGTCTTGAAAAAGAAATCACTATTTGGTGCTCAAATGATTACTTGGGAATGGGACAAAATCCCAAAGTTATTAAAGCCTTACAAGACGCTGCTGCGCGTTCTGGAACAGGTGCTGGAGGAACACGCAACATCTCTGGCACAACACACTATCACGTCCTTTTAGAGCAATCTCTTGCCGATTTACATCACAAAGAAGATGCTCTTTTATTTACATCTGGATATGTATCTAACGAAGCAAGCTTAAGTGCTTTAGGACAAATCATGCCTGATGCGATTATTCTTTCGGATGAAAAAAATCATGCATCCATGATTGCAGGCATCAGACAATCAAAAGTAGAAAAAGCAATTTTTCGTCACAATGATTTAGCACATCTCGAAGAACTCCTATCTTCACAACCAATAGATCGCCCTAAAATCATCGCCTTTGAATCTGTTTATTCAATGGATGGTGATATTGCTCCAATTAAAGAAATTTGTGACTTAGCCGATAAATATCAAGCACTAACCTATATTGATGAAGTCCATGCTGTTGGTATGTATGGAGAAAGAGGTGCGGGTATTGCTGAGAGAGAAGGTCTTATGGATCGCATTGATATCATTGAAGGGACGCTAGGAAAAGCGTATGGCGTTATGGGCGGTTACATTGCAGGTAGCAGAGAGATCATCGATTGTATACGCTCTGTTGCCTCGGGTTTCATTTTTACGACAGCACATTCCCCTGCTTTGCTTGCAGCATGTTTAGAATCTGTTGAGCATTTAAAAAAATCGACATCCGAGCGTCTTCAACATCAAGCACGTGCCCAAGAACTAAAAGCACTCATGAGAGATAACGGTCTTCCCATTATAGAAGGTCCGAGCCATATTGTTCCTGTTATGATTGGAGATGCTGTTTTGTGCAAACATATTTCAGATACATTACTGCATGATTATGATATTTATGTCCAACCAATTAATTACCCAACTGTGCCTGTAGGAACCGAGCGATTACGTTTTACCCCCTCCCCTTATCATACAACAGAAGATATGGTCTTTTTGGTTAATACCCTAAAAGACTTGCTTGGCACAAAAATCATTTCACAAGCAGCATAATAATAAAAGCCCTTTACAAGAAAGGGCTTTTATATAAGTTCTCTAGTACTCTAATTTAGCTATTTTCACTAATCCAAGTCAGTAAGTCTTGTTTAGATAAGCCGCCAACACGAGTCGCCTTTAATTCACCTGATTGGAACACCATTAATGTTGGAATACCACGCACCCCATATTTTGACGGTGTCATAGGATTTTCATCAATATTCACTTTAGCAACTTTAACTTTTCCAGCTAATTCAGTAGCCGCCTCATCCAATACTGGGCTAAGCGCCTTACATGGGCCACACCATTCTGCCCAAAAATCTACTAATACAGGTGTATCATTATTTAAAACATCGTCTTCAAAAGAAGCATCACTTACAGCCACAGTTGACATGTCATTTCCTCTTGTTATGGGGTTACTTATTTTGTTTCTATAAAATAATATTAGTGCTGTATGCCATATCGGTCAAGATCTGTCTCAGATAAAATCATCAATTTTGTTTGATCTGTCCATAATAAAGCCGTTTTGACTTCATGATTTGGATATATGGCTTGTAGCGCTTGTTTATAGATCGCCATTTGCTTCATATAAATTGAAGGTACGTCTTTCACTTTCTCAGGAGAAGGTCTATTCGTCTTATAATCAACAATTAAAATTCGGTCTTGTAAAATAACCAATCGGTCTATTTGCCCACTCAGCACAAATTCCTGCTTGCCAGACAAAAGACCAGAAACTGGTACCTCTGCACGAGAACCAGGACCAAACACATCAGAAAAATCTGGATTATTCAAAACAGCCTCGATTTCTTCAACCCACATATCACAGGCCTTATCAGTAATATCACGCCATTGAGCCTTAATATACTTTGTCGCTACCTCTCTACGCTTAGATGGCATAATCTCTGGTAAAAATTGCAATAAAGCATGCAAGATATTCCCTCTCAAGAACCTCTTTTCCTGTTCATATTTATCTTTTTGTCTAAGCAAAGGAGAAATAATAACAGGTTCTTTTTCATCTAACTTAGAAGGCGTTAAAGGACGTATTGTTGCAGCTTGTTTTTGTGTTTTACGATATAACCACAGGGGCATTTCTGTTTTATCAATAGAGATAATTTGATTATCTTTATCGCGTTTATCAACCTCACAAGATGTCTTTTGATCTGTTTCATAAACTAATTTATCAGTGCTTTGCCATACGTCTTTTTCACAATCCTCAACAAAAGGCTTTTTCTCAAAAGGAAGTGAGTCTAACATCATATTATACCATGTTAAGGACTCTGATTTTTCTTCTCTCTTAACACTACCTGCAACAATTAATGTATCACTTGCGCGCGTCATAGCCACATAAAATAACCGTCTATATTCTTGCTCTGATAATTCATTGTTGTGTGTTTTTATTGCATTAAAGTTTTGATCTTCATCTTTTGATTTCAAACGCCATAAAGGCATTTTTATGTCTGCATATGATTTTTCATTTTTACCAATTACAGGCCATACAATGCTCTCGGCTTGTGAGGATGCTTTTTTAGCTTTTCGCGCAGCATCTGCCAAAATCACGATCGGCGCTTGCAACCCCTTTGACCCATGAACAGTCATAATTCTAACAGCGTCTTGTCCACTTCCCTCTGCTTCACGTTTTATCTCAGCCTCATCAGCTTCAAACCATTCTATAAAATTTTGAATATGCGGGACATGTTGTTGCTCAAATTGTATTGCCATTGATAAAAATTCGTTTAAAGGATCAATAATCTCTTCTCCCATACGCGCTTTTGCTGCAGAAAAGCCACTCACCTCAGAACATGGACATGGGTGTGTTAACACATAATCAAAAAACTCATATGGGCGCATCAAAGTCGCTTGAATTCTAAGGTTCTTAAGATAAGAAACTATTTCTTCATCTTGTTTAAAAAGATGTGCCCATAATGATTTTTTTCGGTCTAAGGCATAAGACATTAATGTGTCTTCAGACATAGAGATAAAAGGAGATTTTAAAAACTCTGCCAAAGATAAATCATCCTCATTTAACAAACAAAATTTTGCTAAAGAGATTAAATCTTGAATAATAATTTCCTTAGAAACCGTCAAACGGTCCAATCCAGAAACGGGAACATTGCGCGCTTTCAATGCTCTCAATATAGGATACATAAGCCCGCCTCTTTTTTGCAGCAAAATCATCACATCTGAGGGCTTAATCGGTCTATTTTTAGACGGCAAAATCTTTTTATTTTCAATCCACAAAGAAATTTCCGTTGCAATTTTATCTGCTAAAATTTGTGTATGAGATTGTTTCTTAATAATCTCAACAGGGAAATGCCATCCTTCTTTTTTATGATCACTCTCTATAGCCAAAGGCCAAACCTCAACACAGCCTGCTTGCCCTTGTCTATGCACAAAATGTTCAACTTTCTCTTCATTAAGTAACGTAACACCTTGCTTATTAACAATATTGGAAAAAACATTATCAACGCTGTCTAATACAGCTGACGTAGAGCGGAAAGACGTATTAAGAGGCACGACTACAAGTTCATCTTCTAAAGCCGATATTTGCTCTTTAAAAAACTGTTTCATCTCTTGGAATTTTGCTGGATCTGCTTTATGAAATGAATAAATCGATTGTTTTTCATCACCAACAACAAATAATGTCCGTTTTATAAAGCTTTCGTAACGAGACTCGCCTGAAAAAAACTCTTGAGTTATCGCATGAATAACAGCCCATTGGTCAGGACTTGTATCTTGGGCCTCATCAATCAAAATATGATCAATACCACCATCTAATTTATACAAAACCCAAGCCGCTTGATTAGATGATGAAAAAAGCGCCGACGTCTTCATAATCAGATCATCAAAATCTAAATAGCTGTTATTTTTTTTCTGGGCTTCATAGCCTTGAATAATAACATAACCAAGGACTAATAAGGCTTTGGTTGCTTGCGCTTGTCTTAGTCTTTTTAAAGTCTCTAAAACATCAATAAATCTATCTGCAATATCATCAAAAAACAAAGATTCATCTGGAAAGTTTTCTTGTGTTTTTTTAGCAAAAGGATGAGCGCGCCTCGTATATTGTGTTGTTAGAAAAACTGTTTCTAAAATAGGAAAAGGAGATTTCCCTTCTTTAACATTTTGACACGCAATTAACAATTTCTGACCAATATCTTGTTCTTTTTTACCTCCAGAACAAAGCAGTTCTGCGCAGCGATTTAAACGAGGCCAGTCACATTTTTGTATGAAGATATCTTCAATTCCTTCTTTTGAAACAAAGGTATTATCAAATTTGTTATATTGATAGACCGTTTTTATAGATTCCGATAGACCACCAACATCTCTAATAAAGCGCGAGAAATCTGATCTCTCTGAAATGACACGCTTCATCAAATCTTTAAAGCCATTTTCATCTAAATGTGTTGATAAAAATTCTATGGCCTCATTTAGCTCTTCATTATTTAATTCCTGAGCTTTAGATGAGAATAAATCATCAATCACATGCTCTAACATTTCTCGTGATTGTCTTTCATCTATGAGCTCAAAATCAGGAGATAGTCCCGCCTCAATTGGAAAGCGTTTTAACACACTCTCACAAAAACCATGGATCGTCATGATTTTCATACGGGCTCCTTCATCGACGACACGTGCAAATAATTGACGTGCTTGTTTTAAAATATCATCACTCACGTCTTCTTGTGTGAGTGCAAATATTTTATCTCGTAATACCGTATCATCTAATGAAACCCAATCGGCAAGAATAGATTGTATGCGAGAAGCCATCTCAGCCGCAGCTGCTTTTGTAAAAGTAATACATAGAATACGTGTCGGATCTGTTGCTACATGGTTTTCAGCAGGTAACATTAAGCGTAAAACACGGTCTGTTAATACTTTTGTTTTACCTGTCCCCGCAGAGGCACCAACCCAAATATGAGATCTTGGATCAGACGCTTTATTTTGAAAGTAACTCGCTTGCTTTAAAATCTCTTGTATATCTAAGAGAGAGGACGCCTTTTCAATTGCTCTCGTCATTCTGCCACTCCGATACACGTTCTAAATGTTCATAATCATTATAAGTTAAAGTTAAGTTCTCATTTGGCAAAGCCAAATAAGGCGTCTGTTCATCTGTAAACAACTCAATCAAATGTGTTAAATTGTCCAAGGTTTCATCCAAAAAGTCTTGCATTTCAAAATCTTTCATTCTAGATGAAGGAAAGCAATCGATATCACTATTTTCTCCTTTTAAAACCCAATGCTGTAATGTTTCCACAGGTTCTTTTGCAATATCTCCATACCCCCCACTTTGAGCAATAAGTGCTTCTATTGGTAATTGAGGAGCCACACCATTTTGCATGTCTGTTTTTGTTGGAGAAGTTCCTGATTTATAATCAATAATAGCAAGGCTTTTTGTTTGTTGGTTTTGATCAATGCGATCTGCAATAGCGCGCACAATAAACTCTCCCTTTTCAGGTAAATGTGCAATCTTATGCGTTATTCTCAACGTTCCTTCGCGCTCTGTAAAAAGTGGTAAATACTGTTTCCTATACCTTGTTTCTTGTGCAATAAAAAAAGATGCGATGGATTTGAACCTATTCCACCAAAAAGAACGTTGACTGACCTCAGGACAATATTCTTCTAAATATCTTTCTCCAATCTCTAATAAATGATCTAACGCATGATCATCAAGTTGCCTTGGGTAGAGAGATAAAAACTCCTCCAAACATTTATGAATATATTGACCTTTTTCAGCGTAACTAGAACGCTTTTGTAAAGGGTCTAATTTTTTAAATCTTAAGATTTTTTCTGCATACAAACCATAAGGGTCACTCATCCATTTTTTAATAGAAGAAACTGATAATTTTTTAGGTCTTTTATCTACTGGAGGACATGGACTTGGTCTTGTTATTTTCTTGTTCTCATCATGCATGGAAAAAGAACGTACCAAAGATAAATAATATGTATCATAAGGCATCTCGATCTTTTGTTGCTTCAAAATAGCTTCCATCCGAACCAACCATCTAGAAGGAAGTGCAGGAGAACCACCAACCTTGCGTGAACGCGTCATAATGACATCATTCATGCATAGCTTTTGAATAAAATCATGAGCACTCATGCCAATTATTTTATCAGGAGATGGTAAACCTGCTTTGACGCGCATATGGCGCGACAGGAATGGATCTGCTTTTGGTTCTGGAGGCCATACGCCCTCATTCAAACCGCATAAAATAACACGGTCAGCATTGATGAGGCGTGCTTCCATCAAACCCAATATATGAACTCGTGGATGTGTTCCATGTTTTGGTCGAACCATAGTATTTTGCATCATATGCTTCAAAACCGCCCCATAACTAACCGGCGATATTTCGAAAACGTCATCTTGTTTTTCAATAAAATCTAAACTTTCAAACAGATCATGAAAAAAATAGGCTGCCGCTTCACCATCATCATGTTGCCAAATGAGTGAATTATCATTGTCATCAAAATATCCTATTTTTTGCGCAAAGATTAAATGTTCTTCTATTATCTTCTTATATGAAACTTTCTTTTGTTTATATAATCCTCTCAATGAATCAGCATGGCTAATGAATACTTCAAGCCATTCAACTTCATGTTCCTGATCTTTTAAAAACTGAAGCCAATTTTCAGGATTATGCTTATCTATTTTATTACTACGAAAATAATATTTATCTAAGAGAGCAACCTCTTTTTCGTATGAAAAACGACATAAGACATGACGCAAGACCGTCAGGATTTTTACATATGAAAAATCATTTTCAAATAAATCTATAATAGCCAACAACCATATACCTATTGGTGTATAGACAAGAGGCACACCTGCGGAATCGTCAAGATCAATATCCCAACGTGTCATTTTAGCAGCAACTCTGCGCGCTAATGTTCTATCTGGTGTTACAATCGCAATTGTCTTGGACGGATCCTCTAAAGCTTCGCGCGCTATAAAAGAAACACATTCCGCTTCCTCATCCTCATGATCACATTCTATATAACGCCATCCCTCTAGCACCGAATTAATACTTTTATTTTGATATGAATACCAATTATCAGAAATATTTGCGGGCCTCATCACTTCTGTTAAAAAATGTTCTTTAGCATTTGGATCTTTTTTTGTCTGCCATGCTCGAATATCATTTAAATTGATTTCTAAATAATCGCATACGGTTTTAAAACCATGTTGAGGATGCGAGCTATCCAAATTTTTCCAGATATCATCATCAATATCAAGGTCAACACCAGGAAAAACAACATGTCCACAAGGCATTGACGCTACTGTCTTTAAAAGAGTTGCTGCGGCAGGAATTGTTCCTGTTACCCCTGCAACAATAATAGGGTTGTTCACGGGTTTACTTAGCCAAATCTTATTTTGCAGAGCAAAAATCCTGTTTCGTCTATCCGCGGGGTCAATAAGTTTTTTTTGCGCTAAAAATTCTGGCCATCTATCAGTCAAGACTGTTAAAAAAGATAGGGTCTTTTGCCAATGTTCTGAATAATCATCAGGAACGATTTCTTTCAAATTTTCAAACGAAATACCTTCTGTCAAAATCTCATCAAAAAAACGTCCCAAACGCCCTGCCAATGAAATTGCCTGATCCATTGTGTCAACAAAATCACTTTCATGTAATAAAATACGAGCCAAAAACATCTGTCTTCTTAATGGCGAAATAGCAGGTGGAATATCATTAAATTCTGTTGTTAGTTCTTGATCAAAAGAAATGATCGCAAGTTCATCTTCATCTAAATCACCCAAAGCGCGAATATCAGGCATTAAGAGAAGTTGACCATCAAAAAATGTCAGAAAACTTTCTTGAAGAACACGACACGCTCTTTTTGTTGGTAAAAGAATATGCATATCGGCTAGCTTTTCGTGATCTTGCTCAGCCATGTCCCACAACCCTCTAATTAAATCCTCAAAGAAAGGGCGTGATGAAGGAATTGTCCATACATTTAAATGCGACATTCTTTTTTATAACCCTCTTACTTTAAAGACTGAGTTCGTGTCATCTAATAACTCAGGTGTACTCAAATGAAACCATTCTCCTTCAAAAACAACACCATATAAGCGTCCCCGCTTCTCTGCGAGATCAAACACATCAAGAAATGAAAATTTCTTCTTCTCTATTTCTTGTAACAATTCGGGTTTACAAATACGGGCCCCCGCAAAAATATAATCAGCTTCTTCTCCATGCGTTCTGGTTAGTCGTCCATTGGCCGCAATATGATAATCACCGCGCAAACCACTTTCACGTAATTTTGTTTTCGGATATAACATCAATAACATATCCATTTTTTCAGGATCCCACTGTTCTTTCATTAACGATAATAATGCCGACTTTCCTGGAACATCTAACCAGAGCATATCACCATTAAAGGCCCAAAATGGCTCACTCCCAATTAAACGCAAAGCATTCTTAGCGCCACCTCCTGTTTCTAACAATTCTGTTTCTTCTGAAAGTTCTATGGTCGGTTTTTTAACATCTGCCAAATGGTTTTTAACCATGTCAGAATGATACCAGCTATTCACAATAACGCGGTCTATTCCGTGCTCTGGTAGATGGTCTATTAATCGCTTTAGGATAGATTTCCCAGCAACTTCCAATAATGGTTTCGGACAATTTTCTGATAAATGACGCATGCGAGATCCTCTCCCCGCTGCAAAAATCATTGCTGTAGTTAAATCAGGCACGTTTGATCCTTTGATTCCTATTATTATCTTTGCAATAACTCTATCGTGTCTGGCCACATAATACCAGCCATTCTTTGTTCGTCCATCTGCAAAAAACCGATCCGCGCCGTTATATCATTTGAATCAATTTTCAATCCCAAAACACTCGCATGAACAGGTAAAAAAGACGCTATTTTATCAGGCCACTCTATAAGTGATAGTGCGGAAGAAAAACTCTCTTCTAGTCCAATTTCTAAGATTTCTTCTTCATCCTCTAATCGATAACAATCATAATGATCTAGTCTGTTTTTTTCTTCACCATAATGTTGAACGAGCGTGAAAGTTGGGCTTGGCACTTCTATAGACGGTTCATTTAAATAAGAGCGAATAAAATATTTTGAAAATGTTGTTTTCCCAACACCTAAATCCCCATGCAGAAGCAAGACATCTTGTTGTTTTAAAACAGATGCTAATAAAATGGCTAAATCTTTTGTCGACTGCTCATCTTTTAGACGAAAAAATTGTTGCTTCTCACTCATGACATCGTATCTTAACAAAGGTATATAGGAAACAAAACAGATAAAATATAATCAGCATGTCAAACACAGTAAAAGATGTAACAATTATCGGAGCCGGCCCTGTCGGGCTATTTGCTCTTTTCCAATGCGGGATGATGGGCCTCTCGACACAGATTGTCGACAGCCTAGATGATTTAGGCGGGCAATGTACCGCTCTCTACCCTGAAAAACCTATTTATGATATTCCTGCATTCCCTGAAATAAAAGGCGAAGACTTAATCAATGCCCTGATTAAACAAGCCAGTGTTTTTGATTTTGACACCTATCTTGGTCAATATAGCTCAACCATCACTCAAAATAATGACAACAGCTATACTATTACGACATCTAAAGGCATTAAACTTCATAGCCGCGCGATCATAATCGCCGCTGGTGCTGGTGCTTTTGGCCCTAACAGACCTCCCCTAGATCATATTGAGGCTTATGAGGGAACAAGTGTTTTTTATTATGTTAAAAAAACAAACAATTTAAAAGACAAAAACATTGTGATCGCAGGTGGCGGCGATAGTGCCGTAGATTGGTCATTAGCTTTATCAGGCATCGCTAAGTCTGTTACCTTAGTCCATAGGCGTGATAAGTTCAGAGCTGCTCCAGAAAGTATTAATATCTTAAATAAACTTACCGAAGAAGGACGTATTACACTTGAAACAGGATGGCAACTCAGTCACTTAGAAGGCGTAGCCCCCTCTTTAGAAACAGTCTATATAAAAAACTTTGACCAAGAGGAAAAAGCACTCAAAGCTGATATCTTACTTCCGTTTTTTGGCTTATCAAATGATTTAAGTGTCTTTTCAACATGGCCTATTGATGTAACAGATCACAAAATCCCAGTCGATCCTCTTACCAATCAAACGGGACAGGCTGGTATTTTTGCCGTTGGTGATGTATGTACTTATCCAAACAAACTCAATCTCATCTTAACAGGTTTTTCAGAAGTTGCGACAGCGAGCCACCAGATACGAACCTATCTAAACCCTGATAAAAGCTTTCACTCTCAGCATTCAACATCACTAGAACCCTCTAAAAGACAGACAACTAAGTAACTTTTGGTTTTTTAGGCACGCTCTGTTTTGCTGGTGTGTGATGAGATATGGCTGGGCGAACGCGTTGCGCAAAACGCCCCTTAATAGAAGTCTGCTTTGGTGTCCCCCTCAATATAGGAGCAGGTTGAAACTCTGGTGATAGGCTCTTCTCTTGTAAAGGTACTGATGTCTTCTGTTGCGAAGATGAAAAAGCTGTTTTAATTTTCTGTGCGATATTATTTGGCTCCATGACTTCTAAACTTGTATAAGCCGCTGTATAGGATATATTCGCTATTGCAATAGCAGGGTTAGCTATAAAAGCAGCGACAGCATTCATCGCACAAGCGCCAGCCATCCATAATTTTGGTGCTCCCATATTTGAATAAGCCTCTTTTTGCGAGTTCATAACTGTTAAAGCAGATGAAACACCGATCACAGGCCACATTAAAAACCCAACAGGGCCTGCCATACTAGAAACCGCCATCATTCCTATTGCTGAATATGTTTCTGATTTCAATAAAACATTTGCACTTCTTTTAAGCAGAGATGTGTTTCTAAACGGTTTTATAATGCCTCGACCTTCCATCGGTTTCATAAAGTCAAAAGCAACAAAAAAACTAGAGGCAATACCTGATAAAAAGGCTGTATTCGTTAACAAAGCCGCTCCCGAAACTGTTGCCCACGGTACGGCCATAAATGATGAGATCGCAATTGGTATTAATGCAGCTCCTGCAATCATCAACCCTAAATTAGGCGTTGAAGAAAGCTTTTTTAATTTACTCAATAATGATTTTTTATTCTTAGGCTCGGCCGTTTGCCCCAATGAAACCATAGAAAAAATAAGAAAAGAAGCCCCTATTGTTAACGGAGAAGGGAGTAAAAAAGCATTTCCAAGTGTAAATAAAAAACCAGGATCTAGTAAAACTTTTCTTGTTTTATCTAGAAAAGACGTTTCTTTAGGATCTCCTACTTTTTGACTCAATAATGCCTGCCTGTCTTATTTTATTATATAAGACATATTTTATACTAATTTTATATTTTATGCAAACTATGGTTTTGGAGATTGCTTCGCTAACCCATCTCTACGCAACATAGCTTGAGGATCTGCTTCTCGCCCTCTAAATTCTTTATATAAATCATTAGGATCCTTACTTGCTCCCATAGAATATAGACGCTTCAAAGCAGACGCTGTATCTTTGTGATACAGCCCTTTTTCTTGGAAAGCTTCAAAAGCATCTGCATCTAAAAGCTCTGCCCATTGATAGCTATAATACCCTGCTGCGTAACCACCATCAAAAATATGGGTGAAACTCGTCGCGCGCAACATACCGTGAGATGCAAGCAAATTAAAATCTTTCATCAATTCTGTTTCAAAACTTTCAATATCTTTGATCTCTTTAGGATCAGTTGCATGAAGTTTCATATCGAGCATCGCCAACGATATTTGTCTTAAACGAAAGGTTGCACGCATAAATTGCGAACTTTTTCTGAGTTTTTGATAAAGCTCTTCCGGCATTTTATCACCTGTTTTCACATGACGAGCATAACGATCAAGTGTTTCACGCTCATAAGTCCAGTTTTCTTGAACTTGTGAAGGAAGCTCAACAAAGTCCCACTTAACAGCTGTGCCTGATACTGATCTGTATTTAGCTTGTGCTAATAAATCATGTAAAGCATGCCCCATTTCATGGAATAATGTTTCCACTTCATTTTGAGTAATTAAAGAAGGGTTTCCAGCACTTGGTTTGGTAAAATTACATGCAATTGCAACTACAGGTCTTTCTGTTGCCCCTTTATAAAGACCTTGCTTGCGATATGATGTTTCCCAAGCGCCACCACGCTTATTTTTTCGGGGGAAGAAATCAGCATATAATGTCCCCACAAAATCACCTGTATCTGTATCAAACACATCAAATGCACGCACATCTTTATGATAAGTGTTGTAATTTTTATTTTCTTCAAAACGCAGTGAGAATAGTGAAGAAGCATGCTCAAAACACCCCTCTAAAACATTCTCAAGCTTGTAATAAGGACGTAGATCCTCATCATTAAACCCTAATGACTCTTGCTTATATTTATCAACGTAATAAGCCATATCCCAAGGTTCAAAGTCTGTAACATTATCTTCTTTAACAGCAAGAGCTTTTATTTCTTCTAATTCTTTCTTAGCTGGCTCAATCACTGTTTGTTTAAGCTCATCGAGGAAAGAAAACACACGCGCTTTTTCTTTAGCCATCCGTTCATCCAGAACATAATCCGCATATGTATCAAAACCTAACAACGTTGCTTTTTCTTGACGCAATTCTAATATTTCTTCCACAATTGGTTTATTATCATGTGCCCCTTGACTTGCAATTTCTCCTGAAGCAAACCAAATTTTCTTACGCAATTCTCTATTTTTGGCAAATTGTAAGATTGGATAATAAACTGGGAAATCAAGTGTTAATAAATATTCACCGTCATGACCGGCTTCCTTTGCGGCTTCGGCTGTAGCTGCTAAAAACCACTCAGGCAATCCATCTAGCTCTGATTTATCTGTTATAAAAAGTTGGAATTCATTTTTTGAATCCAAAACATTATTCCCGTATTTAGAGCTTAAAACACTTAAACGCTCATTTACTTCTTTTAACTTTTGCTTATCCGCAGATGACAAATTAGCACCATTACGAACAAATCCTTTATAAGAATCTTCTAATAAAACACTTTGTTCATCATCTAACCCCAATGCGTCCTTCTGGTCATAGAGAGCTTTAACCCGTGCAAATAAGGCTTCGTTATATGAGAACTCACTCCCAAAGCTTTGACACAGAGCAATCACCTCTTCTTCAATACCGAGAAGCGCATCATCTTTGTTAATAGAGAGCAGATTAAAATACAAAGAAGTCACAACATCATACGCCTCACTCGCTTCTTCTAACTTAACAAGTGTATTTTCAAAGCTAGGCGCTTCTGCTTGATCTGTAATTTCTTTGATATTCGCGCGTGCTTCTTCAATCGCTAATATAATCGCTTCTTTAAAATCTTCAGATTTAACGGCATCGAAATCTGGGGCTTGGTTTTTCATTTTAAACGCATTTAATACGCTATTATTATCTAAAGGCATAGGCTCTCTCCTGTTTTATTTTTATATTTATATAGTAATAATGTATGATTTAAACATAAGAGGTCAAGGAAATTACGCTCGATAAGGAAGTTTAACAATAACCCTTGTGCCTTTATCCACTTCACTTTGAATTTCCACATCCCCGTCATGAAGCTCAACAATACTTTTAACGAGGCTAAGTCCAATCCCTAGACCGCGTTTTTCTTTTGCTTCTTGTGCACGTCTAAATGGCTTAAAGATTGTTTCTAGATCATCTTTTGCAATTCCAACACCATCATCCTCTACATAAAACTCAAAATAGTCTTTTTTACGTGACGCCGACACAGTGATATGAACCGCTATATGTTTATTAAATGTCACAGCATTTTGAATGAGATTAAGAAGCGTTTGTTTTATACGTGTTTCATCTAAAATCACACTGCCAATATTCTTAGGGTAATCAACCGTAATTGTCGTTTTCTGATTCCCGCCCCACTCTGATGCAAGTTCTCGTACGTCATCTAATAAAGAGGCTATTTTAATATCTGCTAAATCAAGTTCCATATACCCAGCTTCAATTGTTGATAAATCAAGAATATCATCAATTAAAGCCACCAGATCTTTACCCGCACTTGCAATATCATTCACATATTCGGATTGTTTCTCGTTAACTGGGCCAAAATATTGTTGCTCTAAAATATCAGCAAAGCCAATAATAGCATTTAACGGGTTCCTCAGTTGATAAGATACATTCGCCAAAAACCCTGATTTTAATTGGTCTGCAGCTTCCAAAGCCGTATTCTTCTCAATTAAAGCTTCTTCAACGCGCACTGAATCTGTTGTATCAAGATACGAGGCCAGCAACCCGCCATCAGGAAGTGGCACAAGCCTATAATCCAATACCGAGCCATCTGCCCTTGAAAAACGACCTGTTTCAGCCTTACTTGCCAAACAACTTTCTATCAATTTTGCCTTAATACGAGGCCAATCGCTTTCATCAAAATAATGTTTAATCCATTCAACAAGCTCTGTAATATGTGGTTTGCTTGATAATTGCTCATCTGTCACGCCCCAAATCTTTTTACAGGCCGTGTTAAATAAGCGCATTCGTCCATCAGGCCCAAACACGCATACACCTTCTGCTAAATGGTCAATTGTTTCTCTCTGGACAGCTATCAAAGTATTATAAGATGTTTCTAGCTCTAAGCGACTAGTTACATCCTCGTGAGATACCATCAATCCACCTTGTGGGTGAGGGACAACAACAGTCCTTAGTGCTGTGCCATCAGGCAAATACATCATTTCTTCATAAGGATCGATCAAATTTGTAAAAAACTTACGCCATTGGTCGACATATTCTCTAAAATTAGCCTGCTCTGGCAACTTCCGTTTTTGGCGTAAATGATCAAGAAACTCACCAATTAAAGGATTTTTATTCAACCAACTATCTTGAACGCCCCAAACACGTGCATAAGAGCTATTATAAAAACTCAAACGCATATCGGCCCCGTAAATAGCAACAGGCAAATTAACCTGTTCTAAAACATCCGCATTCGCCGTTTTCATTAATTTCAGTTCATCTGTAAGAAGCTCATAATCTGTTATATCACGTGCAAAACCAAATGTTTGTTTAGATTCAAAGAGAGGGACTTCACTCACTTCAATCAAATGTCTTTTCCCATCTATAATAAAATGATTTTGTTTCTTCTGAACCGTTTCAGTTGTTTTAGCAAGTGCAGATAATTCTTGAGCATCACCAGAAGGCAGAAGCTCTAATTGCTCTGACAAAACAGCCTCTTTATCTTTATCAAATGCTTTCTCATAATCTTTATTACACCATGTAATACGCCCCTCTTCATCTCTAATCCATACAGGGAAAGGGAAGGCACCGAAACAGTGTTCATAAAAGATCTTTGATTTTTTAAAATAGGCAACATCTTTCTCATATGTTTCGAGTTGTGTCATAAGCTGACTACAATCATCAAACCATAATATATTAAATGTTTCACCATCAGAAAACTGTGTGCTCGTACAAATAACGTAAAAAATTCGTTTTTCGCCAAGATCTTTCACATGCATATCAAAGAACTGATCTTGAGGCGTAAGAATTTTATACCTTTTCTCTAAAACTTCGTAGGACGCTGGTGACAAAATAGATTCTAAATCTTTAAAACAAGTAATCTCTGCACCATCAAACATATCTTCGAACGCTGGCGAAATGATTTGCGTCCCCATAGCACTCCATCCACAATATTGATAGGGGATTGAATGCATAAAACTTTTATAACGTCTATTCTCACCACGCAACTGCATCATAACACGACGATGTTTCGTCATGTCTGTTACAGTTCTCATGATATTTTCTTTAAATGCTTTCACGAATAAAAAAGGCTGGTTGAACACTCATTAGAAAGAGTATAACACCAGCCTTTTTCGAGAATCAATTCATTCTGTAAGAATTAATAACGATAAGCATCGCCTTTAAAGGGGCCTTCTTGAGAAACGCCTAAGTAATCTGCTTGATCTTTTGTTAAAGTCGTAAGCTTTGCGCCAATTTTATCAAGGTGTAGGCGCGCTACTTTCTCATCTAAATGTTTTGGTAAAACATAAACTTTATTCTCATAGCTTTCTGAATTTTTCCACAACTCAATTTGTGCCAATGTCTGGTTTGTGAAAGATGCACTCATAACAAAGCTTGGATGCCCTGTCGCACAGCCTAAATTCACCAAGCGCCCTTTTGCTAAAATAATAAGCCTTTTACCGTCAGGAAAAACAACCTCATCAACTTGAGGTTTTACTTCCTCCCAAGTCATATTACTTAGCCCTTCGATTTGAATTTCATTATCAAAATGACCAATGTTACAAACAATAGCGCGATCTTTCATCGCACGCATATGATCAACTGTCACAATATCTTTGTTTCCTGTTGCTGTTACAAAAATATCAGCCATTGGTGCAGCGTCTTCCATCGTGACAACTTCATACCCTTCCATAGCCGCTTGAAGTGCACAGATTGGATCAATTTCTGTCACCATCACACGCGCCCCTTGTGAGCGAAGTGATTCTGCTGATCCTTTACCCACATCACCAAAACCAGCAACAAGTGCAATTTTTCCAGCGATCATCACATCTGTTGCACGTTTGATACCGTCAACTAAGCTCTCACGACACCCATATAAATTATCAAATTTTGATTTTGTAACAGAGTCGTTCACGTTAATTGCTGGAACTTTTAATGTGCCCGCTTTTTCCATTTCATAGAGACGAAGAACCCCCGTTGTTGTTTCTTCAGACAGACCTTTAACATCGTCAAGAAGCGTAGGGAAGTTTTCATGCATACGAACAGTTAGATCGCCACCATCATCTAAGATCATGTTTGGTTTCCAACCATTAGGGCCTTCAATTGTTTGATCAATACACCACCAAAACTCTTCTTCACTCATACCTTTCCAAGCAAATACTGGGATACCTGCTGCTGCGATTGCGGCTGCGGCCTGATCTTGTGTTGAAAAAATATTACAAGATGACCAACGCACCTCAGCACCAAGATCTGTTAATGTTTCTATAAGAACAGCTGTTTGAATTGTCATGTGAAGACATCCAACAATACGTGCTCCTTTTAAAGGTGCTTTCCCTTTATATTCTTCACGCAAAGCCATAAGACCTGGCATCTCAGTTTCTGCAATACGAATTTCCTTTCGTCCCCAATCAGCCAAAGAAATATCTTTAACTTTGTAATCTTGATCTGTTGTTTTTTGTACTGCTTCCATAATCGGATCCTTTCTGAACTTGTAAAATCTTTCTTTGTCTTACCTGTTTTTAAAGCTTAATGCAAAATATTTTCTAATCTTCATAAGACTTAAAGGTCAATGTAAATCGACACCCTGTCACTTGTCCTTGGTCACTAATCATATTAGAAACGGCTATATCAGCATCATGAGCACGGATAATTTGTTTCACAATTGACAACCCTAAACCTGAATGGTTGCCAAAGGCTTCTGCATCAGGACGTTCTGTGTAAAAACGTTTAAATATTTTGTCTAAATTTTCAAGAGGAATACCAGGTCCATGATCTTCAACATAAACAATATATGCATCCTCTTCTTGCTCCAAACGTAAGACAATATCACTTTCTGGTGGCGCAAAAGAAATCGCATTATCAATTAAGTTTTGAAACACATGTATCAAACGACCACTAATTCCCTTAATGATTGCGGGCTTATCTAAGTGATTATCAAATACAATACTATGTGTTTGCTTCACCTCCAGATCTTCTCTTCTATAAAAGCGCAAAACTTCGTTTAATAAATCCACCAAGTTTATAATATCCATATCTGTTTTTGACATTTCAGAATCTATTCTAGAAGCATCAGAAATATCCGTAATTAATCGATCCAATCGATTAATGTCTTGATGAATAATCTTCATCAATTTTTGTTTTTTCTCAGGGTCTTTAATTCTGTCAATCGTTTCTAATGCACTTTTTAACGACGTAAGAGGGTTTTTCAATTCATGAGATACATCTGCTGCGAATTGTTCAATCGCATCCATTCTATCCCACAAAGCCGTGGTCATATCTCTTAATGTTTCTGATAATAAAGCAATTTCATCTTGGCGGATTGAAAAATCCGGAATGTCTATCTTGCGTTGTTTATTACGTCTTACTTCATCAGCAGCATTTGAGAGAAGACGCAAAGGATTTGCAATTGTACTTGCCAGATAAAAAGAAAGCATAATTGTCACAAACAACCCAAATAAGAAAACAAATAAAATATCTGAGCGCAAAGAGCTCATAGCCGTTTTAATATCATAATCACCTTTTTCTAAAAGCAACACACCTAGAATATGCTCTCCCTTCATAATTGGAGCCGCAATCATTAAGACAATATCATCTGTTTGATTACGCCAAGCCGACGCATTCATAACGGTCGTTTGATATGCTTTCAAAGCATTTGGATAATCTTGAATTTCTGTTGATGCGGAATATGGATAAAGCTCTAAATTTTGCACATTTCCACCTGGTGTAAAATTAAGTAAGAAGCGGGTTATCACATCTAAAAAACGTAACATCTGTTCAGCGCGTGATTTTAACTCAGATGTGACTGGCGGATAAATAATCTGTCCTTGTGTTGATCTCGTAATGACTTGCCCATCTTTCGAAAACAACACAATTTTTTTTCCTGATTTACGAGCTAATCTATGAAGGAATTTTTTCGCATCCTCTTTCTCTAAATCAATATGTGTTTTATTATATTCAAGAAGTGCCTCAACGAAAATAGAAGCTTCTCTGCCCATCACATTTAATTCTTTTTCAATTAATGTTTTTTGATAATGCCCCAAATAGAGCAAACCAATACCTAAAACAAAAATCGCAATAATATTAACAGCTAGAATACGCGTATTTAAAGGCGAAGGAGGTGCCTTTAAAAGATCTCTTTTACTACTTGAAAGAGATTGGTTGTCATGATCTTGTGTGTTTTGAATTGGATCATCCATATTTAAAACGATACCCTGCACCATATAATGTTTCGATTGAATCAAAATCAGGGTCTATTCTCTTAAATTTTTTTCTCAGCCTTTTTATATGACTATCAACAGTACGATCATCGATATAAATACTCTCGCCATATGCTTGATCGATAAGCTGGTTTCTTGTTTTTACAACATTTGGGCGTTCACACAGTTCTTTTAATAATAAAAACTCTGTCACTGTTAAGTTAATAGACTGCTGTTTCCATGTGCACATATGGCATTCTAAATCCAGAATAAGCTCTCCACGTTCCAACACAGATGCGGGTTTCTCAGCTAAGGCCGGTTTTTCAGCTTTTTCTTTACGCTGTTCCGCTCGTCTTAATACAACGCGAATACGCTCAATCAATAATTTTTGAGAAAATGGCTTTTTAATATAATCATCAGCGCCCAATCTAAGGCCTAATATTTCATCAATTTCATCATCTTTTGAAGTTAAAAAAATAATTGGAATATCAATTTTCTCGCGAAGCTTTGTAATGAGCTCCAACCCATCCATACGAGGCATTTTAACATCTAAGACAGCGACATCGGGGACATCTCCCAATATGCCTGACAGCCCTTTTTCACCATCGCTATAGGTTGAAACTTCAAAGCCCTCGTCTTCTAAAGTAATAGAAACCGACGTTAAAATATTTTGATCATCATCTACTAAAGCAATCTTATTCATCACGCGACTCAGTGTAATCTATTCGCAAAAGCTTGTCTTGTGAAAAATCATGCGTGAAGACGCTCTTTTAGCGTGGACGGCGGCCAAAAAGTCGCCTTGGCGGTGGTGCTTTTTCAAAGGTTGTATCAACACGCCCTCTCCAACATCTAGGAATAAAAGGAAATTCTTCTGTTAAGATATACATATAAATTCCGTAAGGATAATCTTCTGTATGCCAGATGAGGCCATTACATTCATCCAAATCACTTAAACTTTCAACATACTCATAGTCTTGAGTATAAGTGCCATCATATGAGCCTCCTGGTCCTGAAGGACGTAGTCCTTGCTTTAAACGATAACTCGACATCATAGCAGGTTCTCGTTTTACAGGGACATAGATAGGAAACCCATCAGCAGCATACCCAACATGCACCATTGGCTTCTCTCTTTTTTTCAAATTATTAAATAAAGCCCATGGAATGCCGTGATAATGATAACTGCCATCTGGTTGAACATGAGCATTATTTTGATCCAGCCCTAATTTTCTTTGCCCTTTAACAATCGCTTCTTCATTCCAACCTGAACGCGGATTATTGTTCCATGCTTCAGCGGTTGCAGGATCAAAAGGAATTCCATTCAAAGCCACACCAAAATAATAAGGTGGTTTTTTATCTGATGACCATATAATACCTTCTCCAACGCGCGGCAACATATCGGTTCGAAAGCGATATTTTTGTTCAGAGATTTTATTGGGGTTCCCTGCATTCGGAAATTGCCCTGTTTTATGATCTGGAATACCGTTTGTTTCAATATAACGAAATCCATTTTTTTCACTCATCACCACACGATTATAAAACTGTTCAATCGGAATAATCTCATGAGCGTTTGACCCTCCATCATGAGAACCGCTATGAGCGAATACAACCGATGACATCATAAAAAAAGAGGATAATAAAATGGCTATCTTCATTCCTTGTTTCGCCATCATTATCCTCCTTTATTAAATTTCAAAAATAGTTTTATTGATTTATTTTAAGAAGCCTTTTTCGTATTGCAAATTAAATCAAGAATTTTGGATAGCTCTTCTTTCATTTTCAAGCGTGAAACAACCATATCCACCATACCATGGTCTTTTAAATATTCCGCTGTTTGGAAATCATCAGGAAGTGCTTCTTTAATCGTTTCTTGAATAACGCGCTTTCCCGCGAACCCGATTGTCGCGTCTGGTTCTGCAATATGAATATCGCCTAACATCGCAAAAGAGGCACTGACACCGCCTGTTGTAGGGTTTGTTAAAATGACGATAAAAGGTAATCCAGCTTCTTTTACCATTTCAGCAGCAATAATAGAACGCGGCATTTGCATGAGAGATAAAATCCCTTCTTGCATACGCGCACCACCTGAGGCAGGAATAACAATCAAAGGAGCTTTCTTCTTAACAGCTTCTTTAGCTGCAGTAACAAGACCTTCACCAACAGCCATTCCCATAGAACCGCCCATGAATTTAAAATTAAATGCAGCAATCACAGAAGTAATCGAACCGATTTTACCGCGTGCGACAATAATCGCATCATCTTCACCTGTTTTAGAACGATATTCCTTTAAACGGTCGGTATAACGTTTTTTATCACGAAACTTTAAAGGATCGGCATTGATAGCAGGAACAGCGACTTTATCGTATTTCTTACCATCAAATAAGTTATCTAAACGATCCTGCACAGATACGGGCATGTGATGACCACATTGAGTACATACATTTAAATTTGCCTCTAAATCACGCTGGAAAAGCATCGCTTCACAAGAGCCGCATTTTATCCATAAATTATCAGGGACTTCCTTTTGCTCAACAAGAGCGCGTATCTTAGGACGGACAAATTCTGTTAACCAGTTCATATGTGTATTCCTTATTGTTGTTAATCGCTTACTTCTATAGCTGATGCCAGAGTTGTTACAAAATCTGAGAGATTTGTCAAGATTTCTTGATCATCGCTCTTTTGATCTAAACAAGAAACTAACGCAGACCCCACCACGACACCATCAGAGATCTTCGCCATCTCAGCTGCTTGATCTGCTTGCTTAATTCCAAAACCAATCATAATTGGAAGCGATGTTTTCATACGGATATCTTCTATATGCTGTGCGATCTGAGCTTTATTCCCTTGCTTTGTTCCTGTAATTCCAGCAACGGATACATAATATAAAAAGCCTGATGATTTCTGAACAATCTTTTCAATACGTTCATTATGGGTCGTTGGTGTCACCAAATGAATCAAAGAAATATCTTTATAAAAAGGGCTTTTTGTAAGTTCCGCTTCTTCTTCCAGTGGTAAATCAACCAGAATTAAACCATCAACGCCTGCTTCACGCGCATGTTTTAAAAACACATCAACACCCATCTTATAAATCGGATTATAATACCCCATTAAGATAATTGGTGTTTCTTGATTGCTCGCTCTAAAGTCTTTAATCATCGACAAAGTCTTATCCAAAGACATGCCTTGCTTCAAAGCAGTCATTGATGCTTTCTCAATCACAGGGCCATCAGCCATCGGGTCCGAAAATGGAAATCCAATTTCTAAGATATCAGCGCCATTCTCAACTAAAACATCCATTGCCTTACGAGATAACTCAATTGTTGGATGTCCCGCAGTTATAAAAGTGATTAATTTTTTCTTTGGTGTTGATAAAACTTTTTCTAGCCTCATATCTCAACCCCCAATTTGTCAGCAACCGTAAAAATGTCTTTATCGCCGCGTCCACATAAGTTCATAACGATAATTTGATCTTTATCCATGCTCGGTGCAATTTCCATTACATGCGCTAAAGCATGGGAGGGTTCAAGCGCAGGCAAGATACCTTCCATTTTTGCACAGAGTTGGAAAGCCTCTAGCGCAGCTTTATCAGTTGCACTTTTATAAGTAACGCGCCCTTGGTCAAACAAGTAAGCATGCTCAGGACCAATTCCAGGATAATCAAGCCCTGCTGAAATCGAATGTCCTTCCAGAATCTGCCCTTGCTCATCTTGAAGTAAATAGGTTTTATTGCCATGTAAAACGCCTGCACTCCCGCCTTGCAGGGACGCAGCATGACCATTTTCAACCTCTAATCCATGCCCTGCGGCTTCAACACCGACAAGTTTGACATCTTCATCTTGTAAAAAGGGGTGAAATAACCCAATCGCATTTGACCCACCACCGATACACGCAACCATCACATCTGGCAAACGTCCTTCTTTCTCCAAAATTTGCTCTTTTGCTTCACGTCCAATAACCGATTGAAAATCTCTAACCATCATCGGATAAGGATGCGGACCTGCTGCCGTACCAATAATATAAAAACTATCCTCAACATTAGAAACCCAGTATCTAAGTGCTTCATTCATCGCGTCTTTTAGAGTTGCAGCGCCATTCTCTACGGCTTCTAGTTCAGCTCCTAACAACTTCATACGAAACACATTAGGCGCCTGTCTTTTTACATCCACCGCCCCCATAAACACTTTACATGGCATATCAAATAAAGCCGATACTGTTGCTGTTGCAACACCATGTTGTCCAGCGCCTGTTTCAGCGATAATTTTTGTTTTCCCCATGCGTTTAGCAAGCAAAATTTGCCCCAAACAATTATTAATTTTATGAGAGCCTGTGTGATTGAGTTCATCACGCTTAAAATAAATCTTTGCGCCCCCTAAATATTCACTTAAACGCTGTGCAAAATAAAGAGGTGATGGTCTGCCTGTATAATCTTTTGCTAAATATTCAAGCTCTTTCCAAAAGTCTGGATCATCTTTAGCCTCCAGATATGCTTTCTCAACATCTAAAATTAAAGGCATTAATGTTTCTGCAACATAACGCCCTCCATACAAGCCAAAATGACCTTTAGAATCTGGTCCCATCGTAATCATACTATTTTCTTAACCTTATCCATGAATAACTTTATCCGTTCAGGGTCTTTTTCACCGCGTTCACTTTCCAACGCTGATGACAAATCAATAATAGATGCCCCGCCTGCTTCAACTGCCGTTTTAACATTTTCAAAAGTAACACCGCCAGCCAACATCCAAGGTGTATCATTCCATTTATACGCCTTAAGTAAGGACCAATTAAAAGGTTTTCCTGTACCACCGCGCTGGTCTGTGTCTGATTTTGAATCCAATAAAACCATATCAACCACGGCTTTATATTCATCAATCTTGGGAAAATCAAAAGCTGTTTCGATACCGACCGCTTTAATGATTTTTACGCTATGCTTGTTACGTATCTCTTCAATAAACGATACTGTTTCATCGCCATGTAGTTGAATATAATCCAATGGCACATGATGGAGAATATGATCCAAAAATTCCGGATCTGGGTTCACAAAAACGCCCACGGCTTTTACAGTCGTTGGCAATCGAAGCGCAAGTTCACTCGCGATCAATGAGGATACGTAGCGCGGCGATGAAGGAACAAACATAAATCCAACATATTTAGCTCCATTTTCAACACATGCCTCAATCGCCTGTACTGTTTTTACGCCACAAATTTTAACGGATACAGACATATTAACTCCTTATGCTGCCATATTTTCTTTAATCGCTTTAACGGCGGTCACCATACAAGGTGCTTTCGTAATTGATCGCCCAATCACCAAATAATTAGCTCCCGCCTTAAGAGCTTCCCCAGGGGTCATAATGCGTTTTTGATCCCCTTTATCATCCTCTTTCATACGAATACCTGGTGTTACCAACAACGTTTCTTGCTTTAACACAGACCGTAATGGTTGAATTTCTAAGGGCGAGCAAACTAAACCATGGCACCCGCTTTTCTCTGATAATAATCCTAAACGCTTAACATGTGTTTCGATATCTGAATCTTGCCCAACATCTTGCATATCTTGGCTTGTTAAACTGGTCAAAACCGTTACAGCCAAAAGCTTTGTATTTGATTGTGCTTTACTCACAACATCGACTGCACGGCTCATCATTTCCACTCCACCTGAACTATGAAGGGTGAGAAAAGTTGGCTCTAAAGGCAGAATTGATCGAACAGCACGCTCAACTTGATGAGAAATATCATGGAGCTTTAAATCCAAGAACAAAGGAAAATCCCCTAATTTTTCTTTCATTTTTAAAAGCCCTTGAGGTCCTTGAGCTAAGAAGTAAGTAAGCCCAAATTTAAAACAGCCAACACTTTCTTTTAATGTATCAACAATTCTATAGGCTTCATTTTGATCAGGCGTATCAATCACCGCTATAATTGGATTATGCTGTGTCATTAGAGTACTTTCATTCTCTTTAAGGTTATTTTTGTTCGATTAAACGCAATGTAGAATTTTGCTCCTCAGAAATATCTTGAACGTCAATCTGATGTCTTTTCTTCTCCATCGTTTTTTCAAGTATTTTAAGGTCTTTTTCTAATTGTCTTACTTTACGGCGATGTTTTCTTTGCGACCACCAGCTTATCGTTCCTCCCATAATAAAACCAATAACAAAAGGAAGAAGAGCAATTAAATAAAGAGGTGTTTGAACTTGGATATCTTGTAAAAAAACATGTAAAGCCACATCATGCTTATTGCTAAGCGCAAATAAAATAGCGGCTAACGCCAAAGGTGTTGTAATTAACCAAGAAATTAAACGCATTGTTTGTTCCTTGTTGTTTTTATTATTTTACGAGAGATGGGTTTAAAGCTTCATGCAAAGCTTTTCCTATTTTGAAATGAGGCACATATTTTGTATCCACCTTCACAGATTCTCCTGTGCGTGGATTACGACCTACACGAGGCTCTCTCTTTTTAACAGAAAAAGAACCAAAACCGCGAAGCTCTACTCTATCTCCTCTTGAAAGAGCATCTGTGATCTCGTCAAAAACAGCATCTACAACCATTTCGAGGTCTTTTTGATAGAGATGCATATTTCTTTCTGCCAAAATTGCAATGAGTTCAGAACGTGTCATATCAGCACTTAACCCTTTCAGTTTAAATATAACTTTTATCTTATAAAGTAGGCTAGCACAGATTCGATGATTATTTCGAGTCATTTTTAAAAAATATTTGCAGTGTTTCAAGCAAATCATCTAGGATGGTTATATGACCGATTCGTTAGCCACAGAGAATAACTTCACCATTATTGACAAAGATGTCTCACCAGAGAGAAAAAAAGCCCTTAAAAGCCAGATATCTCAAAATGGAGATGATATCGGTGCTCTTATTGCCACTGATGAAGCTCTCTTAGAGTTTTTAAATTTGACACAAGATTTGTGCGCCACCTTAAATAAGAAAGGCGAATGCCTTGGTTATTCCAACGCTTTCTTAAGCATCCTTGGGCTTACATCTATGAAAAAAGTAGCTTTCATCGACTGTATTCACCCACAAGAGGTGCATGCTGTCCGTGACATTCTAGCTCATTTAGATGATCAGAAAGTCGCCAATTTCGAATGTCGATTAATAACAACAGAGAGTACTGAAATTTGGACGAAATGGGTCGTTAAGAAAAAGAATAATATGTTTTACCTCACAGGACAAAACATTAATGATGACCGCCAAAGAGATGCTGAGATAAACTTAAGAGAACAACAGCTTGTTGAAGCACAAAACCTAGCAAAAATGGGACATTGGCGATGGGCTGTTGGCAGTAAGACTGTCACTTGGTCGGCTCAAATTTATAAAATTTTCGGTGTTTCTCCAGAACATTTCACACCTAGCTTTGATGGTATGACAAAAATGGTTCACCGACGTGATATTGGCCGCCTTTTACAAGGATTGGAACGCGCTGTCATCGACAAAAGAGATTACCAAATCGAATTTAGATTAACACGCCCAGATGGGACGACACGCTATGCACGCTGTGAAGGACGCTGTACTTTAGATGAACATGAAGATGTCATTGAATTATACGGTATTATACAAGATATTACCGAGCGTACACTTTCAGAACGCGCCCTGCGTCAGGCAAAAGAAGCGGCTGAACAAGCCTACCAATCTAAATCACGCTTCTTAGCCAATATGAGTCATGAGCTTAGAACACCTCTAAATGCCATCATTGGTTTCTCTGAGATGATGCAACATCAATTATTAGGCCCTCTTGGAAACGACCGCTACAATGATTACATCGCGGGCATTCGCGAAAGTGGCGAGCATTTACTTGATTTAATCACGGACATCCTTGACATGTCTAAAATTGAAGCTGGAAAATATCAACTCTATGTAGAAGATATCAATCTCAGTAAAATTATTCGCCTCGCTATCCATATGATGGAAGGGCGCGCCAATGATGCGCAACTTACAATTGATACAAATATAGATGAGGACACAGCTTTAACACTTCAAGCGGATCGAAGAGCTCTAATGCAAGTCCTCCTCAATCTCCTATCAAACGCAATCAAATTTACTCCTGAAGGCGGTCAAATATCTATTTCTGCGCTTCAAAATGATATGGGTACAACCTTAACAGTAAAAGATACTGGCATCGGTATTCCTAAATTAAAACTTGAACGTGTTACACGCCCCTTTGAGCAAGTTGCCAATGCACATACCAGAGGTCATGAAGGATCTGGCCTTGGGCTTTCCATTACTAAAAACTTGTGTGAGCTTCACGGCGGAAATCTGAGCCTTGAAAGTACCGTTAATGAGGGTACAACTGTGAATGTCTTTATTCCCTACGAAATTCCGAAGCAAGAGAATGAAGATGGTACAAGCATTGATGAAGAAATTCTTGATTTCGACACAGGTATTTTCGAAGAAGATAAATCAGAAAAACCAATCTTTCGTCAATTTGACATCCATTAAGCTTGACCTATTCCTACAATTACAAAACCTGCTTTATTTAAAAGGCAATCCCTTTTAAAATAGCTTCCAACCCTTCTTTATAGGTTGGGTATTGCAATTGCACATTAAGATCCTGTTTAATTTTTTCATTATGGATACGCTTATTCTCTTTATAAAAGCTGGTCGCCATGGGGCTCAAATCAGAGCTATCCCAAGGGATAATCGCTGGAACATCTACATTTAATAAATTACAGGCATATTCCACCATCTCAGAGCTGGATGAGGGATAATCGTCTGTAACATTATAAACCTCACCTGGGTTTAAATACTCCATAGATTGCTCCAATGTAAGAGCGATATCATCGACGTGAATGCGTGAGAAATATTGACCTTCCTTATGAATACGACGTGCGCCCCCTGCTTTCACAGTTTCTAAAATAGAGCGTCCAGGGCCATAAATGCCTGCGAGCCTAAAAATATGAACTGGCACAGCGTCTTTATACCACAGATCTAACCATTGCTTTTCCGCAAGTAAGCGACGTGACCCTCTGCGAGATCCAGGATTTGCTTCTGTTTTTTCAGAAACATAAGCACCATCATGATTGCCATAGACGCTTGTTGCAGACAAATATCCAACCCATTGCAAAGACGGAATATATTTTAAGTCCTCTCCATGCGCCATAAAAGCAGCATCTCCATCTGCATCAGGCGCTACAGAAATCAAAATATGTGTAACATCACGAAAGGCTTGTTCGATATTTGTAATGGGCTGATTTTGGTCAAAGACGTAAGCTTCAACACCTTTTTCACGTAATTCATCACGACGTTCATATGTACGCGTTGTACCTGCAATCTGAAATCCTTTTGACACAAGCCTATGTGCTAAATGCTGCGCCGTATATCCAAACCCAAAACAAAAAAGTTTTTTCTTATCGCCTGTCATTTCTTCTTATTTTTTCCTTTAAAAACGCTTATTGAATCTTAGACATCAAAAATCAACATTACTGTAATATTTTGGTGGTGTCACACCAGGAATCACATCTTGCAATAAAGGCCTAAAGCTTGGACGTGATTTAATGCGCGCATACCACTCTTTTGCCCCCAAATGGTCTTGCCAAGGTACATCTCCAATATAATCAACAGACGATAAATGCGCTGCTGCCGCAATATCAGCTAAACTAAACTGATCACCAGCTAGCCAATTCCTGCGCTCCGTTAAGAAACTAATATAATCTAAGTGATAATGAATATTCGCATGTCCAGCTCTAATTGCAGGTCCGTGAGGTTCACCCATTTTTAAAAAACGCTTCATCATTTTCTCACCGACCAAATTATCGCTCACTTCGCGATTAAATTTCGTATCGAACCAAGACACTAAACGACGAACCTCTGCGCGCTGTATAGGGTCTTGCCCAATCAGAGAGTTTTCTTGATCATACATTTCGTCAATATATTCACAAATTGCCTGAGAGTTATTAAAAACCATACCATCTGGTTCAATCAAAACAGGGACATCACCAGCAGGGTTCATCGCTAAAAACTCTGTTCTACGCTCCCATACTTTTTCAATACGCAATTCGAACTCTAGCTTTTTTTCTGCGAGAGCCAAGCGAACTTTCCGTGAGAAAGGATGCAACCATAAATGATAAAGAATTCTCATAAAAAATAGTGTAAACTAATCTTTTAAAAATCAAAAGCAAAGAGTTTGAATAAATAGTATTTTTTCAGCCTATTGAGGACGTGCCTTTAAATCAAAAACAACAGTCATCATATGCCCAATAACACTCTCGTCTGACCACTCACCTGTTCCAACTTTATACTCGGTACGATCAAATGAAAAGCTATCAGAATAAACAGAGGCAACGCCTTGATTTTGAACGAATGTAAAAGGAATAACAATATCACGCGTAATCCCTTTTAAAGTAAAACGTCCATATAATTGATAATTATCCCCCTCAAGATGAACGACATGATCAGAGAGAAGCGTTGCTTGTGGATGACTATTCAAATCAAACCACACATCTTCTTTTACACCATTATCACGATCCACACTGCCTGTATTAATACTCCCTAGATTAACAAGGACTTTAATTTTTGTTTTGGGTAAATCATTGGGATCAAAATAGATATCAGCGCTATATTCTTCAAAAACACCCTCAAAATCAGCATTCAACTGCTTGCCAACAAAACCTAAAGAGCTTTCTTCTTTTATAATTTGCCAATTTTGCGCCTGTACCTTGGAGGATAACAAAAGCAAAAAACAGAAGAAAATAGCACTTATAAATCGAGCCATTATTTATTGCCTTTCGAACAGAATGGAAGCATGCGTTTTAAGGTATCATCTTTATCAATAAAAGCATGCTTTAACGCACCAGCAAAATGAAGCAGAAAACTCGCCAATAAAGTATAACCTACATAAAAATGCATTTCGCCTAAGAAATCGCCTAATTCTTTATTCTTAGAAACAAAATTAGGAAGCGTATAAACACCAAATAAATTCACATCATATCCCTTAGCTGAGGACATCGCCCAACCAGAAAGAGGTAGCGCAAGAATACAAACATATAATAAAAGATGAACAAAGCGGGCAATCTTATCTAAAACGCCTTGCTGAAGAGAGTCAGGCCTTACCTCAGTAAAACGCCACAAAAGACGTAAAACGACAAAAGCGAGAACGACAATACCAAGTTGTTTATGCCATTTATATAAAGCAAACATATCAGGGCTTGGCTCCATTAAAAGTGTCATGACCAATCCTATCCCTAAAACAATAAGCACAAGAAGACCAACACCCCAGTGAAACCCTTTACTTATAGATCCATAGCTCTGTTTTGTATTCCTCAAGCTCATGATAATGCCTCTAAATAGATTATTGCTTAATACCTTCAACTTCTATCCTGATTTCAACCTCATTACCGATCCCTGGAAGACCATAAACCATATCAAAATCTGATCTTTTAAGCGATGCTGTTGCTGAAAAACCAGCGACGAATTTTTTACTGTAAGGATGAACACCTGATTTATTATAAGTCACCTCTAATGTCACTGGCTTGGTAACACCTAAAAGTGTTAGATCACCTGTGACTTCGGCAAAATTATCCCCTAAAACAGAAACGGAATGACTTTTAAATTCAATTTCAGGAAATGTTGGTACATCGAAAAAGTCGGCATTTTTAACGTGGTCTGTCCATTTTTGATCATCCATAGTCACAGAGTTCGCATTAATAATGACATGCACTTTTGCATCTTCTGGATTTTCTGGGTCAAAGACAAATCCCCCATCAAAGTCCAAGAATTCTCCTTCAGATTTTGAAAAGCCTAAATGATCTACAAAGAAAATAATTTGAGTATGTGCTTTATCAAATTTATAGTAATGATCTGCATCAGTTCCAGCCGCATGAGCCACTAAAGAGCCTGTGGTTAAGAGAAATGAAAGCATTAGAAATTTTGTAAATAACCTTGAAAAACCTGTCATTAGAGTACATCCTTGAAATATAAAGTGTTATAATCTTGTATGATTATTCACATAGTATTTTACAGTAAATAATCAACTATGCACTTAAAAAAAGAATATCGTAACAATCATAAACGAAACACCCTATGTGATGAGTGAAATTGAAACCATCAACCGTATTAAATCCCTTTTAAGACAGCAAGAGCTCGATAAAAAAAGAACTCAAGAAGGCATTGCTATCCTTGTATTAGGTGGTAATTTTGAGAAAAAATATGACTCAAAAACGCATGGGTTTCATTATTGTGATCAAGAATTCACTAAGAAAATTATTAAAGACCTACCCTATCTTATTCGATGCGAATATATCTGTTTAAAAGACACACCCGATGAGCAAGATTATAAAAATCTTATTTTAACGGCGTCAAAGGCAAATGAACAAAAAATTATTATCATGGGAACACAGGTTGCTCTTGAAAACGCTCAGACTTATACGCAAAAAATAGAGGATAAGGTCTTTTTATTTCATGAAATAGAAACACCCTACGATCTTTGTACTGCTACTGATTATATTAAATTTGGTGCTATTTTAAGGGCTGATAGTGCTTAAAACACTTATGCGCTTTCTTGCTTTTTATGATCTTGTATAAATGTCGAAAAATCATAAACATTCAACGGTCTTGAGTAATGGTATCCTTGCACATAATAACATTCTTGTGCTTTTAAGAACGCTTCATGCTCACTCGTTTCCACACCTTCCGCTATAACATTCATTTTTAATGAATGGCCAAGCTTAATAATTGTCTTAATAATTGCACTATCCTCATAATTATCTAAAGCATGTCGAACAAAGCTTTGATCAATTTTCAAGCGATCAATCGGGAATTTACTTAAATAACTCAGGCATGAATACCCTGTGCCAAAGTCATCAATTGCCAACGTAATCCCCAGCTCTTTTAACTCTTGTAACACGGATATACTTTTTTCAATATCACCAGCAAAAACGCTTTCTGTTAATTCGAGCTCTAAATAGCGCGGATCAATGCCCGTTTTTTCTAATGCTGCCTTAACCATATCGACAAAATTTGGATGCTGGAACTGTAATGCAGAAATATTCACCGCAACAGGTATCGTCATATGATCTTCTTGACACCACACAACGGCTTGACGGCATGCGGTTTCTAAAACCCATTCACCAATAGGAATAATCAAACCACTTTCTTCTGCCAAAGGAATAAAATCAGCGGGTGATACAAACACTTTCTCTTGCGTTTCTTCATCAAAACGGAACCAACGAATAAGAGCTTCTGCACCACAGATATTGGCTTCACCTTTTGTTAAACTAAATTGAGGTTGATAAAAAAGTTCTAATTCATCTTTTTGGATCGCCTGTCTTAACGCAGAAATAAGTTGGAAACGGCCTGTAATATCATCTTGTAAGTCTGAGCTATAATGATAAACAATCCCGCGCCCTTGGTTTTTAGCCTTATTTAAAGCAATATCCGCATTTTTCAATAAAACTGATGCTTCTGCACCGTCTTTCGGGAAATGCGACACACCTAAACTAATGCGCATTGTTAAGTGCTGCCCTTTAACATCGAAAGACTCCGACATGGCTTGCTGTAATGGAAGCACTACCATCTCATCGATATCATCGTCTTGATTAAATACTCCAAAAACAGAAAACTCATCTTCACCTGATCTAGCAACATATAAATCTGGTGACACATACTCACGTAATCTTTTACCGATTGCTGTTAACAAGAAATCTCCAGCTTGGTGCCCCATTGTGTCATTAATATCTTTGAAATGATCTAAATCAATCACACAAACCGCAATTTTCTTATCATCAGATCTGTTCTCAGCTAAGGCTTGTTCTAACTCTTGTAAGTAAAGTCCTCTATTTGGCAATCCTGTAAGCGTATCATAATAGGCTAGTTGATGAATAGTTTCACGTGCTTGGCGTTTCATCTTAATAAGATTATGTGCATTTTGTTCAATCAAATCATTTGCGGCTTCAATAATAATCGCCACTTCATTATCCCCGCCTTTAGCGGTCATATATTTTTCTGCGTTTTCTGGATCTTGAGATGCTGCAAACAAATTCCTTCTTAACGTAATGATGGGCCTTAAAATAGATCTTGATATAATCAAATTCAAAACAAGCGTTATCAAAACAGCCAAAACAATAAATAAATAAACACTATGACGCACATAATCTTGTAACAACGTTTTAAGAATACTTGCATTTACACGAACAACAAGTTGATATTCTATTGGAAAGCTTGTCCTATCTAATTCAAACTCATAACGCGTCCAATCATCATCCATACGCATTTTTTGCTCTGTACCCGCAGGTAAAGAAAGAGTTTCACCATATGCTTTTAACTGTTTCCCTTCAAAAGAACGCATTTCCACGCCTGTAATCCAACTACTCTTGATAAGTTGCAAAGCTTCATCAGGCGTTAATAAATCAGACTTTTTATCATCTGCACGTGTATTCATAATAGAAGCTATAGCCGCATAACTATTATTCAAAAGCTGTGTTTCCAATGTTTTTTTATAACGCTCTATAGAAAAAGCGAAAATAATCACCTGAACAGCTACGATTGTAATAAAAACAGCAAAAACAAGACGCCATAGCAAGTTACTACGCCACCAGCGGTGCTGTATCTCACTTTCATTCTTTTGTGTCTTATCTTGTTCTAATTCAACCATTTCTTTTACACTTTATTAAACATACTCTCGCATATCATCTCGTAATTTTAATAAAAATTGATTAACGTGTCTAAAAAAATCAATCCTGTTCCCGTTTAACCCATGCAACACGTAACGTATTCGTACTCCCTGGTGCACCAAAAGGAACACCCGCTGTAATAACCATCTTTTCACCCTCCACAACGAGCTCTTCTTCTAAGGCAATTTGGATCGCTTCATCAATAACACGCGCGAAAGATTTCGCACTTTTCGCGCAAAAAGCATAAATCCCAAATGATAATGTTAAGCGCCTTGCCACTTCCCAAGTTGATGTTAACGCCAAAACAGGCACTAAAGAGCGCATGCGAGCTGTTCTAAGCGTTGTTGAACCCGATGTTGTATAAGTTGCAATTAAAGAAGCGCCAATCATTTTCACAATATCATGCGCGGCAATTGTAATAGAATCTGCCATTGTGTGATCACTTGGCAAATCATCATTTGTACGCATTGATTGATACATTTCATCATTTTCAACTGTCCACGCAATTTTCGCCATAATTTGAACAGCTTCTACAGGATATTTACCCGCCGCCGTTTCAGCAGATAACATCACAGCATCAGCACCTTGATAAACAGCTGTTGCCACATCTGAAGCTTCAGCGCGTGTTGGTGTAGCTGCATCTGTCATAGATTCTAACATCTGAGTTGCAACAATCACAGGACGCCCCATTTGGCGACATGAATGAATCATTTTCTTTTGGATAGGAGGCACTTCTTCAGGAGGCATCTCCACACCAAGGTCACCACGAGCAATCATAATTGCATCTGAGGCTTCAATAATCAGTTGAATATCTTTAACGGCTGAGGGCTTTTCAATTTTTGAAACAAGTGCGGCTTGACCATTAATCAGTTTTTTCGCATACATAACATCTTCAACTGTTTGCACAAAAGATAGGGCAATAAAATCAACATCTTTACTCAAAGCAAATTTTAAATCGATTTCATCTTTTTCCGTTAAAGCCGACACTTTGATCTTTGTATTAGGCAAATTAAAGCCTTTACGGTCTTTCAACACAGACCCCGATATAACTTCACAGATAATTGAATTATCTTTTTTCTCTTTAACAGCCATACGAACACGGCCATCATCAAGCAATATTTGCTCCCCAACTTTCATGGACTCAATCACATTTGGGTGCGGTAAATAAACACGCTTTTCATTGCCTGCCGTCTTATCCAAATCAAATGTAAATGTTTGTCCTTCTTCTAAAGCAACTTCGCCTTTTTCAAAGGTGCCAATTCGAAATTTTGGCCCTTGCAAATCCGCGAGAATACCAATTGGGCGCTTATATTTCTTTTCAAGCTCGCGAATATAATCAATATTTTGAGCATGTGTTTCGTGGCTACCATGAGAAAAATTAACACGGAATACGTTTGCGCCATTTAAAAACAGCTTCTCAATCACATCAATCGAAGAGGATGCTGGCCCTAATGTTGCTAAAATCTTAGTTTTCTTAAGAAAGGGATTTGATAATTCCATAGGATACTCGCGCTTTTATATATTTAAAGACTATAGTGAAATGAACATAAGCATAGAACAATGCTTTACTATTTAAGCAAATTATAAGAGAACAATCTAGTAGGGAATTTAAAAAGCTACAAATAAATAAAACGCTGGAGAGGGGACAATAACTCCAGCGTTTTTTTATAATATGCTTATAAGCATGCTAAAAAGGCTTCCAATATACGTTATACGTTTTTTGTTTTTTTGCGCTTTGTTTGTTACTTTTATTTTTTCTTAGGAGGGATAAAATAAGTCAGTAAACAAACATATATTAATCACCTTATACCCTTAGTATGACATAAGATTATGTCAAGAATATGACATAATTAGGGTATTATTGAGGTATTTTTATTAATTATTCTTCAACAGAGAAAGGCAACCATGCCTCTTCCGTTGGTTCACCGCTCTCTGAATCTAGATTCACATACAAGATTTTATTGACATGTGACAGCTCTTCCATCAAAGCTTCATCCATTGCAACGGGCAAAGGATCTCCATCCGGGTGGTTTTCACCGTAAAGCGTAAATTGTTTCGTTTCTCTAGAAAGAGAAATATTTGTCCATGCTTCATGCTCATTATCGTATGTTACGATGCAAAACTCATTATCATCATTGCTTAGTAATAACGCATCATTTTTCATGATTAAATCCTTTATAGTCCTATTTGGGCTTTCTTATTGATTCCTTAAGATTCTTATACTAACATTCTCACACGAATACACTTCTGTCTTCCACCTTTTTCTTAAGGAGATCTATATATAATGACTACAACCGGTAAGAATTCTCTTAACACACGTCAAAACATTACAATTAGCGACAAAACTTATGATTATTTCTCGCTTAAAGAAGCTGAGAAACATATTGGTGATGTTTCAAAACTTCCCTTTTCATTAAAAGTTCTTTTAGAGAACTTACTTCGCTTCCAAGATGATCGCTCTGTTTCACAAGAAGATATCCAAGCGGTTGCAGATTGGTTGAAAGAGAAGAAATCAACAAAAGAGATTGCTTACCGCCCTGCTCGCGTTTTAATGCAGGACTTTACGGGCGTTCCTGCTGTGGTTGATTTAGCTGCGATGCGTGAGGCAATGTTAAAATTAGGAGGCGATCCAAAAAAAATCAACCCACTCTCAGCTGTTGATCTCGTCATTGACCACTCTGTTATGGTTGATACATTCGGTAGTGCTGCGGCTTTTAAGAAGAATGTTGATTTAGAATTTGAACGCAACAAAGAACGTTATGCCTTTCTTCGTTGGGGTTCTAAAGCATTTGATAATTTCCGTGTTGTTCCCCCTGGAACAGGGATTTGTCACCAAGTTAATTTAGAATATCTTGGACAAACTGTATGGGTTGAAGATGATAGAAACCCAGATCACAAAGGAAATCTAGTTGCATACCCTGACACACTCGTTGGAACAGATAGCCATACAACAATGATTAATGGTCTGGCTGTTTTAGGTTGGGGTGTTGGTGGTATCGAAGCGGAAGCTGCGATGCTTGGACAACCTGTTTCTATGCTTATTCCAGAAGTCATTGGCTTTAAACTAGAAGGTAAAGCCGCAGAAGGTGTAACAGCAACTGATGTTGTTTTAACAATTGTTCAAATGCTACGCGAACGCGGTGTTGTTGGTAAATTCGTTGAATTCTATGGCTCTGGCCTTGAGAATATGAGCCTTGCTGATAGAGCAACAATTGCAAATATGGCGCCAGAATATGGGGCGACATGTGGTTTCTTCCCAATTGACAGAGAAACAATTAATTATCTTCGTTTCACAGGTCGTGATGAAGATCGCGTTCAATTGGTTGAAGCATACGCAAAAGAACAAGGTATGTGGCGTGATACATCAACACCTGATCCAGAATTCACAGATACGCTTTATCTTGATTTAGGAACTGTTGAGCCCTCTATCTCTGGGCCAAAACGTCCACAAGATAAGATTTTGTTAAAACAAGCCGACACTGCCTTTGATCACACGCTTGAAAAAGAATTCAAAGTGACAGAAAAAACAAACATTTCTAACGTCGATGGTAAAGATTTTGACCTTGACCATGGACATGTTGTGATTGCTGCGATTACAAGCTGTACAAACACATCAAACCCTTCTGTTATGGTGGGAGCTGGCCTTGTTGCTAGAAAAGCGCATGAAAAAGGCCTGACCGTTAAACCGTGGGTCAAAACATCTCTTGCACCAGGATCTCAGGTTGTGACAGATTATCTTGAAAAAGCAGATCTTCAAAAAGACTTAGATGCCCTCGGCTTTAATCTTGTTGGTTATGGCTGTACAACATGTATTGGTAACTCTGGCCCACTTGATCCTGCTATTTCAAAATCTATTGCGGATAACAACCTCGTTGCAACTTCTGTTTTATCAGGAAACCGTAACTTTGAAGGCCGTATTGGCCCTGATGTTAAAGCAAACTATCTTGCTTCTCCGCCACTCGTCGTTGCTTACGCACTCGCAGGTAGCATGAAAATTGACATTATGAAAGAGCCTATCGGCCAAGATAAAGATGGTAATGATGTTTATTTAAAAGATATTTGGCCAACAAGCGAAGAAATCAAAGAAACTTTGGCTCATTGCTTAACGCCTGAAATGTTTAAAGAGCGTTATGCTGATGTCTTTAAAGGACCTGAAGAATGGCAAGCGGTTGAAGCAACAGCCTCTCTTACTTATGATTGGGATGATAGCTCAACTTACGTGAAAAACCCGCCTTTCTTTGATGGAATCACAGCTGATATTCCTAAGACTGAGGATATCGTTGGTGCTAAAGCACTCGGTATTTTCGCAGATTCTGTTACGACAGATCATATCTCTCCTGCTGGTTCGATTAAGAAAGACAGCCCTGCTGGTTCTTACCTAACAGAACATCAAATTCCGCAAAAAGACTTCAACTCTTTTGGATCTCGTCGCGGAAACCATGAAGTGATGATGCGTGGTACATTTGCAAATATTCGTATCAAAAACCAAATGTTGGATGGCGTTGAAGGTGGATACACACTCTATGACGGTAAACAAACCGATATTTATGACGCCGCGATGGCTCATGTGAATAACGGCACACCTCTAGTCGTTATTGCTGGTAAAGAATATGGCACTGGTTCTAGCCGTGACTGGGCAGCGAAAGGGACACGTCTCCTTGGTGTGAAAGCTGTTGTCGCTGAAAGCTTTGAACGTATTCACCGTTCAAACCTAATCGGAATGGGTGTTTTACCGCTTCAATTCAAAGACGGTGTTTCACGCGATACATTAGACTTAAAAGGTGATGAAACATTTGACATCAAAGGTCTTGATAATATTGACCCACGTGGATCAATCACAATGACGATTCATTACGCTGATAGCTCAACTAAAGATGTGGATCTCCTCATTCGTATTGATACACTTGATGAGTTGGATTACTATCGCAACGAAGGCATTTTGCATTACGTGTTACGTGATATTGCTAAATCTGCTTAATCACTATTTATATTAAAATAAAAGCAAGGCGAAATCATGCCTTGCTTTTTTTATATCCTCACCTATAGTTTATGAAAAAATAAGGAGAGGTGTTTATGTGGTTTTCAAAAAAATTTAAACATATAGAAGGCAAAGGGATCTATTTAGGCAAATGGGAGCCAAAAGATGAGTTTGGGCGTTCTTTAAGTATGGTCTTTGATCTTTATGCCGCACCTCAAAATTTATTTACACATGACGCACGTCAACTCCTAGTGCCTTTTAATAAACTTTATGAAGTTCTTGACCAAAGAAATCTTGCTGATGCGGAAAATGATAAACCAACACTCATGTTTAGCACATACGAAACGCTTGCTTCACACCTACGTAAAGGCGAATATAAAGGACAATGGTTTCTCCCTACTGAAGATATTTTAATCTATATGCTTAAAAATGCGTATAAAGGGGACTTACGCAACGTCTTTGTAAGAGCGGATGAATATCACATAAATAGAGATGGCGCTCACAGATATCATTGCCTCGATAAAAACCCAACCTATGAACAAACAGACACATATGCAATTTCACCGCACGACGCTTCTCATATTCAAATGTTTATGGCTGATAAAAGGGAAGAGAGAGCCTCTGTACATTTAGTACGAGCAGAACTCAGATCTTAGAAGAACAAAAAGTCGTCTTCTTGTTTTAAAATGGGACGTTCTGGCCTGTATTTAATCGTATAAATAGATTCAAATGTATCAATACGTGCTTCTAATTTATTACGGCGCAGACGAATATCACCCGCTTGCTCAATCTCTAACTCCGTTAATTTATTTGTTCTATCTTGAGCCTTTTTCTTCATAAAGTTCATACGGGACGTTAAATGAATCGACTCAATAAAATCAGCTCCTGTCATAAGGATTTGTTGGACTTTTGGTGGGTTCTTAGTCTGTTTTGCAACACGCATAGAAAACATAACATTCGAACTTTGATCACCACCATGAGAATATGCCGAATTAATAAAACCACAATTAAAATTATCTTGGGTTTCTTTAAGATTAACAGTCAATATCGTATCGGTTTTTAAAAAGACAGGACGACCACTATCTTCAAATAATTTTTCAGCAACCAACAATGCATCATCATAGCTTTTCAATTCACCGACCATAATACATTTTTCAATCACATCTAAATGTGGGTTTTTTGTCGTCGCAAATAAGCAACGACCATCGACATAAACCTGTATCCAACCAAAATTTTGATTACTCATATCATGCGGAGAGTGGCTCTCTTGCCACATTTTATCCCAATTAACAGTGCGTTCAGAAAAAGGGCCCTTTGTTTCATAATCATCAATCATAAGGGATGCATAGCGCAACGCTTGATAGATAAATTGAGTTCTAATCACAACAATTGTGTGGTCTAAGTTAAATTGACACCGGTTCGAGCGAAAGGTTTCGAGTAACTCCCCTCTTTTCTCGGCTTCATCTTTTTCAAATAATTCTGTTTTTTCACGACTTAATGCGAGCGCATAAGGGACGTGTTTTTTCCCCACATCGTCTATTTTTCCGATGCTAAAAACTGATTTTAAAAATTCAAAAACTTCAGATGCTTTCATACTTTCAATTTTATTTTGGGGTTTAAAGAAGATTTTTCTTTAAAAAAGACTACTTTTTCATCATATTCTAAAATTACTGTTAAATAAATGCTAAACTTATAATAAAGAAAAACTGTTAATCTATTATGACTGAATTAAAATATATTCGTAACTTTTCGATCATTGCCCATATTGATCACGGAAAATCAACACTCGCTGACCGCCTTATTCAGCATTGTGGTGGCTTAGACGACCGTGAAATGAAAGAACAAGTCCTTGATTCAATGGATATTGAGCGTGAGCGTGGCATAACGATTAAAGCTCAAACTGTGCGTTTAAATTACACAGCACGTGATGGCAACACATATCAATTAAATTTAATGGACACACCAGGTCATGTTGACTTTGCTTACGAAGTTTCGCGCTCGCTGTCTGCCTGCGAAGGGTCTTTATTAATTGTTGACGCTTCACAAGGTGTTGAAGCACAAACGCTTGCTAACGTCTATCAAGCCCTAGACCATGATCATGAAATTATTCCTGTCATCAATAAAATTGATTTACCTGCTGCTGATCCTGAACGTGTTAAAGCTCAAATTGAAGATGTGATTGGGCTTGATACATCATGCGCTGTTGGAACATCTGCTAAAACAGGTGAAGGGATCGAAGATCTGCTTGAATCAATTATTACACTCCTCCCTCCCCCAAAAGGCGAAGTAGAAGAGCCGACAAAAGCACTTCTCGTTGACAGCTGGTATGATGCCTATCTAGGCGTTGTGATTTTGGTACGCGTCTTTGAAGGTAAATTAAAAAAAGGCCAAAAAGCAAAATTTATAAAAGCAGGTATCGTACGCGAAATCGACCGTGTTGGTATCTTCACACCAAAAGGCGTTATGGTTGACGAATTAGGACCTGGAGAAATGGGGTTCATTACCTGTGGTGTTAAAACCATTCATGATACAAAGATTGGTGATACGATTACGGATGAGAAAAGACCGTGCACAACGTCTTTGGATGGATTTAAACCTTCTATCCCAATGGTTTTTTGCTCACTCTTCCCTGCCGATAGTTCAGAATATGAGAAATTAAGAGATAGCCTTGGTAAACTTTCTCTAAACGATGCCTCACTTCACTATGAACCAGAGAACTCTCAAGCTCTAGGCATGGGCTTTAGGTGCGGATTCTTAGGCCTGTTACACATGGAAATCATTCAAGAACGTCTGGAACGCGAATATGATCTTGATCTTATTCCAACAGCACCAAGCGTTGTCTATAAAATCCACCAAACAAACGGCGAAAGCTTTGACCTATACAACCCTTCAGATATGCCTGATGTTGTTAAAATCGACTATATTGAAGAACCTTGGATTAAAGCAACTATTTTACTCCCAGATGATTATTTAGGGGGGATCTTACAACTCTGTCAAGAACGCCGTGGTGAGCAAATTGAATTAACCTATGTAGGTAATCGTGCGATGATGATTTATCGTCTTCCCTTAAACGAAATTGTCTTTGATTTTTACGACCGCCTCAAATCTATTTCTAGAGGCTATGCAAGTTTTGATTATGAGATGGATGGATATCAAGAAGGAGATCTTGTTAAAATGAGTATCCTTGTTAACCAAGAGCCTGTTGATGCACTCTCCATGGTTGTACACAGAACACAAGCCGAATACAGAGGTCGCCAGCTTTGTGAACGCCTAAAAGATCTTATTCCTCGTCAAATGTTTAAGATTGCTATTCAAGCAGCCTTAGGTGCAAAAGTGATTGCCCGTGAAAATGTTTCTGCTATGCGTAAAGATGTAACGGCTAAATGTTATGGTGGTGATATTTCTCGTAAAAAGAAACTTCTTGAGAAACAGAAAAAAGGGAAAGCCAAAATGCGTCAATACGGGAATGTAAACATCCCTCAATCAGCCTTTATTGAAGCCTTAAAAATGGGTGATAATAAATAAGCTCTTTTCTTATACGCAATTTGCTTTAAACTATGGTTACGATTATGAACCAACATATGTAGCAATTATGACTTCACCTTTTTGGATATCAAGTGACTTTGAACAAAACACCATTATGAGCGGCTTAGAACAAACGCTTCATAATGCCGATGATGGTGAACTTTATCTCGAATATTCTGTAACGGAAGGCTTTAGCTTTGATGATGGGCGTTTAAAATCTGTAAGCCATAACATCGATAATGGCTTTGGGCTCCGATCTGTCGTGGATGAATTAACAGCCTATGCCCATTCTAATTCTTTCACGCAAGAAAGCTTTGATCGCGCATGCCAAACTGTTAAACAAATTACAAACGAAAATACGAGCTATATAACCGCCCATACAAGCGCAAAAATAGCTCCCTTATATACACAAAAAGACCCCCTTGCATCTTATACACAAAAACAAAAGACGGATCTCTTAGCCCAAATTGACACTTATGTTCGCAATAAAGACTCTTTCGTAAGACAAGTCTCCATTTCACTGGCCGCCAAAAACTCAATCATTGAGATTATGAAACCGGGCGGTCTTCATTTAAAAGACCACCGCCCAATGGTGCGTATGTCTATTCAAGTCACGCTTGAAAAAGATGATCGTAGCGAACAAGGTTATTCTGGCTTTGGTGGACGCTATGGCTATGATTTTGTTTTTGATGAAACACGCTGGCATCACCATGCAGATGAGGCGTTACGCCAAGCATGGGTGAATATGGAGGCTGTTGCGGCGCCCGCTGGTGAAATGACGGTTGTATTAGGAAATGGTTGGCCAGGCGTCTTGTTACACGAAGCTGTAGGTCACGGCTTAGAGGGTGATTTCAATCGTAAGAAAACCTCTATTTACTCTGATCGAATTGGAGAACAAGTTGCCGCAAAAGGTGTCACCGTCCTAGATCATGGTAATATTGAAAATGCACGAGGCTCTCTTAATTTTGATGATGAAGGGACACCAACACAAGAAAATGTTTTAATCGAAGATGGTATTTTAAAAGGCTATATGCAAGATCGCCTCAATGCTCGGTTAATGAATACGCATTCCACAGGGAATGGACGTCGTGAATCATATGCACATCAACCATTCCCACGTATGACAAACACGTATATTGCCTCTGGTAATCATGTCCCCGCAGAAATTATAAAATCTGTTGATAATGGTATTTTCGCCCCCACATTTGGTGGTGGCTCTGTTGATATCACATCTGGGCAATTTGTCTTTGAGATGACAGAAGCTTATTTGATCGAAAATGGAAAAGTAACCACCCCTATTAAAGGAGCAACGCTAATCGGGAATGGCCCTGAAACCATGCAAAAAGTTTCTATGGTTGGTAATGATTCAAAATTAGATGACGGGATTGGAAATTGTGGAAAAAATGGTCAATGGGTTCCTGTTTGTGTCGGGCAACCAACTTTAAGAATTGACGGCATCACTGTTGGTGGTCAACAAAATTAATTAGTACAAGGAGTTTATTTTCATGGTTGTTCCTCATATTACAATGCTCTACGCTGGCATACTTGCTTTATTTATTATCCCGATGGTTGCTTTTATCATAACGCGTCGTTTTAAACATAAAATCCCTATTGGTTCTGGACGCGCTGATGGCATGGAAGGAGAAAGAGAGCTCCTGAAAGCTATTCGTATTCACGGAAATTTCATTGAATATGTACCAATTATCTTATTCTTAATCTTGCTATTAGAACTACATAATAGCTGCACATACATCCTCCATGGCTTGGGCATTGCTCTTGTTATAGCGCGCCTTCTTCATGCGTGGGGTTTGTATAAAAAACCTGATGCTGCAACACTGCCTAGATTTATAGGGATGATCTTAACATTTTTAATCTTAGCAAGTGCTGCCATCATGAATATTACAGCTTATTTTGGTGTTGCTTTACTATGCCCCACATTTTAAATGCGGTTTGCTGGTTTTTTCCAACTAGGATGTAGCTTTTCTCTCTCAGCAGGAGAAACATGCTTTCGCCATACTTTTACACCATTTGAATTTGTATAATTTGTCCAAAAATACTTCTGAACATAACGCTCAGAGTTCACTTTGTCTTGGCACAATTTTAAAAAATCTTGAATAGCTTCTGGATCAGCATTTAACCTTCCCTGATCCGCATCAGGCCAGGCCTTAAAAAAAGCATTCCTCAAATCTTGATGACGATAGGGTGTCGCTACATAGTCTGTTCCAACACTATTATGAGCTGCAACACGTGCATAGGCTTGTCCTGGATTTAACCCTTCGGCAAGAGCATCCTGATACATGACTTCATTATTTTGTAAGCACTGCTTTGTCGCATGCAAACAATCTGTATCAACAGACATGATAACAGGTACATGATCCGAATAATCAATGTAGCCCATATTAAACCCATGAATATCATAAAGCGAAAATCCTGAATCTCCAATTGAAGCATCCGTGATGTCCTTATCTGCATGCATTAAGGCTGATTTATGATTTGTGAGATGTTCACCTGCATATAAATATAAAGCAGCTACAATGCTTCCCGTATCATCCTTAATCTTCGTCCATCCAATAGGCGTAGGTAAAAAACCATGCATACGTCTAAAGAAATCATCTTTTAAGTTTTTCACATGATCTGCCGTTGTTAAGCGTACGACAAACCCGTGATCTTCTGCGAAAAACAATAAATCTTGATTGCCAGAGAAACATGGTGTTTGTAAGAAAATATCAAAATCAAGGGCTTGAAAATAAGGTTGAATAGTCTTTCTTTTTACACGCTCAAAAAACCAATCCATCGCGCCATAACGATAAATAGAGTCTTTATCTTCAACAGATTCTGGCGTTTCAAAACGAACAAGTTCTCGTTTTGATTTTTCACTAGCTTCATTCTTAAATTCTTCATTTAAACTCATAGAAGGCATATTACCTCCTTAGATTAATTATGTCAATATAAATAGCGCTTTTATTTAAGATCCAAGAATATAATTCGTTGGCTTTTTCCAACTTGGATGTAATTGTTCTTTTTCAGCGGGTGAAACATGCTTACGCCAAACGTTAATACCATTTTCATTTCTATATTGAGTCCAGAAATGTTTCTGAACATAGCGAGGCTTTGTCACTTTACTTTTACACATCTCTAGAAATGTTTTCATTTTCTCTTTATTCACCTCCATGCTTCCCTTATGAGCTTTCGGCCAAGCGTCAAAAAAAGCATTTCTTAAATCTTGGTGACGAAGTGCGGTCCATTCATATTCTGTTCCAACAGAATTTTCAACAGTCACGCGAGCATAGGCTTGTCCTGGATTAAGGCCTTGTTTCAAATAAAGTTCATAACGTTGCTTATTATCAATCATAAGATTTTCTTCTGCTTTCAAACAATCTGTATCAATAAAAAATGGTGTGTCCACATTATCTGAAACAATAACTCCCATATTCCTAGATTTTGCATCCCATGTTCTAAATCCTTGTACTGACAACTCACTTCCATCAGATGAGTCTGAGTCTGGCATATCCAAAAATCCATCACTCATTGGATGATTTTCTAATAAAATTTCCCCAGGATAGATGTAAAAGCTCAAATCATCTGATAAATTACCCCATCCTATAGGAGCAACCATAATACCATGCATGCGACGATAAAAGTCTTCCTCTAGGTCAAAACGTGTAATACGAATTGTAAACCCATATTCTTTTGCAAATAAAATTGCATCTTGGTAACCCTTGCGGCATGGTGTAGTTGAATCTATTCCTAAACACAACGCGCTAGATAACCGTTTTATATCCTTCTTATTTTCACAAGAAAACCAGATATGTCCAAGATTTTCTAACTCCCCACCAGGAAGCGATTTAACATGCTCAAAATCCGAGAAATACGCCTTACCCAACATAAGCAAGTCAAGAATATCTGCATTAAAAAGAGTTCTTAAATTCATAGTGATAGAACCCTATATTATTTACATAATTATGTCAAGTTAATTTGTGAAAGGCCAACGACAACAGCCGTTTCAGCTCTTAAAATATTATCCCCCAAACTTATAAAGGATGTTGAGGGGAATGAGGCTAGTTTTTCAAATTCATCTTTGGAGAAGCCACCCTCTGGGCCAATCATGAGAGCTGGTATTGCTTGGGACTTGGTCATTTTTGAGAACGTCACGCCTCGACCATCTTCTGCGGCTAGATATAAAACCTGATTATCAGGCCATGAGGTTAAAACCTTATCCAATGTAACCACGTCAAAGATCTTGGGAATATCAAAGCGCCTACATTGTTCGGCTGCTTCAATTGCTGTTGCTTGTAAACGCCCAATATTTACTTTTGTGTGATCTGTATAATCCGTTTGAATAAAATGAATATGGGTCGCTCCACATTCAACTGCTTTTTCTATCGCATATGATTGCGCCTGTTTTTTTAACGGTGTCAGATATAAATGCAGCTCTGGAGAATGTTTTGGCTCTCTTAATTTATCAGCTATTAAAACACATGTTTTTTTCTTATGCGGTTTAATGAGAACGGCTTTATATTCACCCTCTTTCTCATTAAATAAACGGATAGCATCATTTTGTTCTAACCGCATGACATTAACCAAATAATGAGAATGCTCTGGTGAAAGTTCTAGCTCATCCCCCATACACAAAGAAGCATTTATATATAATCTGATATTTTTTAAACTATGCATTCAATATCTCTTAAAATAATCTTTTGAATAACGTGCCGTTATATTATACATCTAATAAAATGACACAACAGAATAAAAAATTTACCGATATCAAAGCGAAAAGTTGGTTTCATTTTCTACCAACTTCTTGGCATCCTTTTGCCTATCTGATGCGCCTTGATCGCCCTATTGGCACATGGTTGCTTTTATTCCCTTGCTGGTTTTCTTATAGCTTAACTTTTAATGACCAGGCTCTCTCTTTGAAAAGCCTTATGCCGTATTTTTATTTCGCGATTGGTGCGTTTATCATGCGTAGCTGTGGTTGTGTAATTAATGATTTATGGGACAAAGATCTTGATAAAGCCGTTGAGCGCACCGCCTCTAGACCGTTAGCATCTGGAGCATTAACACGCATACAGGCTTTCATAACAGTCATTATCCTCCTTATATTAGGGTTTTTAGTTTTAATACAATTTAATTTATACACGATCGCTCTTGGTGCTTTAGGACTTGTTCCTGTTATCTTATACCCGCTGGCGAAGCGTGTAACTTATTGGCCTCAACTTGTTTTAGGATTTACATTTAACTGGGGCGCTTTGCTTGGGTGGACCAGTTATTATGAAGCTTTGAGCTGGAAACCATTACTACTCTATCTGGGGTGCTTATTTTGGACAATTGGCTATGATACAATCTATGCCTATCAAGATAAAAAAGATGATGAAAAAATCGGTATTAAATCAACCGCGCTCTTATTTGAACACCATGGAAAACTAGCCGTTGGCGTATGCTATTTACTCTCTCTTTTATGCCTTAATTTAGCTTTCCAGACTTTTCTAATTGCATTGCCATTTCTTCATATGATCTGGCAAATACGCCAATGGGATATGGAGAGCCAAGCATCAAGCTTAGCTATTTTTAAATCCAATATCACCTGTGGTGCTTTAATATTCTCTGCGGCGCTCTTCTCTTTAAGCCCTTTTTAAAAATCACCTAAATGACGAATTTTTTGAGCCGCAATTGTTAGATGTGCTAAATTAATATTGTTTAAACGCTTCATCATCGCCATATGTTCATCAAATTGTAAAACAAATGTTTCATGACCATTCATCCAACGAGCAATAATCTTTTTAGGCTCCTCACCTTTTTTCATCGCTTTTTTCTCATCTTGAATGACTTGTCGAATAATATATGCTTGAGCAGAATAAAGGTCATCAATCATGCCATTAACCGCAATAGCCTGCCAATAATCATCCATTTTCAGTAATTTCCCTTGATCTCTAATCCAATCAAGTGACAACCTATTACCCAGAACAAAATAATGTTTCGCAACTGTTAAAACATCTGCTTTTGACTCTTGTGATAAACGGATCATTTCAAAAGAAGCCCCTAAAACAGGCAACAATGCAAGGCTCTCAGCTAAAGCACTCTCAATCCCAGCTTTTTCGAATTGTCTATTACGTCTTTGGATTGAGCGTTTCGTTTCCCCAATTAAGACAGATGAAATTGATTGCTTCAAAATATCCATCGCAGGCTTATATGTTACAACAATCTTATCAATGCTTTCTGTACCATCATCATTTAACAAGAACCAATTAATTAAACGATCTGCCAAACGTGTTACATCAATTAATAACTCATATTGAATGTTGGTATCTATATGATTATCAAGTGCTTCGATCTTTGCCCAATACTGATTCAAATCACAAATCTCTTTTACAATCACATAAGCACGCGCAATTGCATCTGCACTCATGCCGGTCTTATCCATCTTCATCTTCACAAACGCAAACCCCATACGATTAACAAGTGACCCTGCGAGTTCTGTTGCAATGATTTGGTTTTTCAATCTATGAGAAAGGATCTCTTTTTCATAGCTTTTCTGGATTTCTGTCGGAAAATATGTTTTGAGCCATGACTCATTTAAAGCTTCATTATTAATAAAGTCGCTTTCTAATAAATCATTGAAAAGCTTAATCTTTGAATATGATGTTAAAATCGCAAGCTCAGGACGTGTTAGACCTTTTTTATTCTGCACACGTTCTTGAATTTCTTCTTCAGATGGTAAAAATTCAACTTCTCTATTCAACATGCTTTTCTTTTCCAAGGAGCGAATTAAAGACCCATGTGTTTCTATGTAATTCGCTGCTTTTGCTTCAGAAAGACTAATCGCTTGTGTTTGTTGATAGTTATTCCTAAGAACGAGTGTCGAAACCTCCTCTTCCATTTTTTCAAGCAATTTATTCCGTTGTTCGATCTTCATTTTACCTTTACTCATCACACTTGAGAGGAGAATTTTAATATTCACTTCATGGTCAGAGCAATCAACACCACCTGAATTATCAACGAAATCAGCATTCAAACGTCCGCCTTTTTTAGCAAACTCAATACGCCCTCTTTGAGTAACACCAAGGTTTGCGCCTTCACCAATCACACTTGCTTGAACATCACCCCCGTTAATACGCAACATATCATTTGCTCTATCACCAACATCAAGATGACTTTCTTCTTCGCTTTTAATATAGGTACCAATACCGCCAAACCAAAGTAATTCAACTTTGCTCTTAAGAATAATTTTCATGAGTTCGGTTGGTGTCACTTGTTTTTTCTTAATACCAAAACACTCTTGAATTTCTGGTGTTAATTCCAACGATTTAGCCGAACGATCATAGATCATTCCACCTTTTGACAACTTAGATTGATCGTAATCCATCCATGTTGAACGTGGTAAATTAAACATGCGCTGGCGTTCTTCCCACGAAGAAGCCGCATCTGGGGTGGGATCAACAAATATATGCATATGGTTAAATGCTGCTAGCAATCGAATATGTTTTGACAACAACATCCCATTCCCAAAAACATCACCGCTCATATCACCGACACCAACAACTGAAAAATCTTCTTCTTGGATATTCTTCCCCACTTCTCTGAAATGTCTTTTCACACATTCCCAAGCGCCTTTTGCTGTAATCCCCATCTTCTTATGATCGTAACCAGCAGAACCACCAGATGCAAAAGCATCTTCCAACCAGAATCCATAAGCATCTGATTTTCCATTCGCAATATCAGAAAATGTCGCTGTTCCTTTATCCGCCGCCACAACGAGGTACGGATCAACATCATCATAAGGTATGACATTAGAAGGCTGTACAATCTTATCTTTAACCAAGTTATCTGTTAAATCGAGTAACCCAGAGATAAAAGTTTGATAGCATCTAATCGCTTCACGCTGCATATCATCACGAGAAGCATCTTTGGGCATTTTTTTACAAATAAAACCACCTTTCGACCCAACAGGAACAATTACGGCATTCTTAACCATCTGCGCTTTCATTAAGCCCAAGACTTCTGTTCTATAATCATCAACACGATCAGACCATCGCAAACCACCGCGTGCAATAGCACCTCCACGCAAGTGAACCCCTTCAACATAAGGAGAATACACAAATATTTCTCGATAAGGACGTGGAAGAGGTAGGATATCGATGCTTTCACTTTTTAATTTTACAGATACATAATCCCGCCCTTCGCCTTGATAATAGTTTGTACGAAGCGTATGGGCCATTGTTTGATATATGCCTCGTAAGACATTATCTTCTGCTAATGTTGATACCTGAACAAACCCTTCCTCGATTTGCTGGCAAAGATCACTTAATTTCGTTTCACGGCTTCCCTTAAAAACAGGCTCAAACTTCGTTGAGAAATATTCAACAAACAATTCAGCCATATCAGGGTACGCACATAATGTTTCTTGAACAAAGCCACGGCTAAGCGAAGAGATCGCTTGTTTTAAATAACGCGCATAAACACGCAAGATACCAACTTGATCAACGGATAATCCTTTTTTAATAACGAGCGCATTCAGACCATCATTTGCTTTCGCGCCATGCCAAATATCAATGAATGCTTTTTCAAAATTTTCTTTAATCGCTTTCACATCAATCACATCTTCTTGGCGCGAGCGAATGAGAAAGTTATGCATCCAAATCATACGTTCATCATCCCCTTCACCTAAAACAACTCGGTGCGGTTCTTCCGTAATAATATAAAGCCCCATATTTTCTAATATTGGCAAGATCGCAGAAAGTCCAATAGGAGAGTCTTTATGATAGATCTTCAAACCATAATCATCGCCCTCTTCTTTTGTTTGATACAGTTCTAGTGTAATTGTACCATTTGCCTCAAGCTCTTCAATTTTTCGAATATCACATATCGCACTCTCCGTTAACGTACTTGCTTGATATGCTTTTGGGAAAGCATGCTTATATTTTTTCCCTAATTCTGCGCCATGTTCTTGGCCAAATACGCGGATTAAATCATAGCGAAGACTATCAATCCATGAGCGCGTCATAATCTTGATGTCTGTTTCAATCTTTGTAACATCTAATTTTATATCCTGCGCATTCTCTGTCTTGAAAATATAAATCACACGCGCAAGAGAACTCTCTCCCAATGTGGTGAAGAAATTTTGACATTTTCCGCCTGTTACTTTTTCTAAATAATGTTGAATTCTCAATCTGAGTGACGTTCCAAAGTGATCTCTTGGTACATAAACCATGAAATTAATAAATCTTTGAAAATCATCACATCTATAAAACACAGAAACACGCTGTCTTTCTTTTAATTCCAGAATACGCAGAGATGTTTCAAAAATATGATCTGTTCGTGATTGGAACATTTCATCGCGCGGATATTTTTCCAAAATATCAACAAGGGCTTTATAGTCATGTGTCTGAGGTCTAAATTCAGATTGATCTAAAATCCGTTTTGCTTTGGCCTTAATGAAAGGCACATCCATAACACTTTGTGCATACACAACAGATGTAAATAGTCCAATAAAGGCGTATTCACCAATCACTTCACCTTTATTATCATATTTTTTAATAAAGATAACATCCATAGGAACAGCTCTGTGAACACTTGAACGTTGTGTTGATTTTCGGACCGCAATTGGGTTTTTACTCTGTCTAAATTTAACAACCTCTGGCGGCAAATCTGAGCTATCTCTGAAACCATCAAAGATCACAACCGCATCATCTCTTAAAACACCAAGACCTGATTGTGCTTTTAAAATTGTCTTACCTGATTTATCAAATAAATATTCACGCGCTCCTAAAAGGGTAAAATGATTATCTTTCAAATAATCCAATAAAGAGATTGCCTCAATATATTCATCTTCTGTAAAGCTATCATCATAATCTATTCTTAATTTCGCAGCTAAAAGCTCTCCGTGGATGCGCTCCATCTCAGCCAGCATTAATCGCCAATCACTTGTCGCGGCTAAAACATCTGATAAAATACGATCCAGTGTTTGCTCAAGATCAGAAACAGTGCTCGCAGCAACCTGACGCACAAGTTGAATATGGATAAACGCTTCTGATTGTTCTCGTTGGGAGTCCAAGTTGAATTCAGAAACCTGTTCTAAAACATTTTTCTTGCGTGTCACTTCCATCATTGGATGAACAATAAATTCGATTGCCAATCCTCTGCTATTCAATTCTTCTGTGATTGAGTCAATTAAGAAAGGTACATTCACAGCCATCACTTCGATCACTGTGCAACCTGCATTCCCAGCCTCATGTGGCCATGCTCGATTGATAACGCGTAATTTATAAGGTGTTTCTTTTTTTTGTGAAAATTCGTAAACTGAATGAGCAACCTCAAACATATGGTCACTTGTCCAATCTTGGATATCACCATAGGGCGCATTCCTAAAGAAAAGCTTGAAAAAGCTAGAGAACAATTTCTGGTTCTTAACTTTATGTCGTCCCAATATATCAGTTAAACATTGTTGAATTTTGTCTTTTTTAATTGTTTTATGTGACTCAACAGACATGGTCAAAACCTACCTACTAAATGCTATTTGAACTTTTTTATTTTGATTAAAACAAATATGTGAACACATATTCATTAAGATTGTTTTACATTGTACCAGATAAATACAAATTGTCATTATATAAACATCTTCCTTTTAAAATCAGATTGACATATAGTTTGCTCTTCTCCATAGTGACTAAAAGTTAACGTTTTCAATCCTTAAGGTATTCATAGCATGCTAGATCTAAATAAATTCTTTACGTACGAAACATTAGAACATTTGGATACAATCCAAAAAACAATCACATCCTTGGAAACCCCTTTTACAGAGATTACAAAAGCATGCGTAGAGTGTATTGAAAATGGTGGAAAAATTATCTTTTTTGGAAATGGCGGAAGCGCTGCTGACTGTCAGCATTTAGCAACAGAATGTACAATCAAGTACAATAAAGAACGCAAAGCGATCGCAGCAATCGCCTTAACAACAGATACATCAGCGATCACAGCTGGTGCGAATGATTTTGGTTATGATTATGTGTTTTCTCGTCAAATTGAAGCTTTAGCAAAACCCGGAGATATCGCAATTGGTATTTCAACCTCAGGAAACAGCAAAAACGTCAATCTTGCTTTTGAAGAAGCGCGTAAAATGGGTGTTACAACCATTGGGTTTTCTGGTCGTGATGGAGGTAAGATGCCACCTCTTTGTGATCACATCTTGATCGTGCCATCAAATACAACAGCACGCATTCAAGAAATGCACATCATGCTTGGTCAGATGTTAATTGGCGCCCTAGAAATTGCTCTTGGCTATATTCAAGAACCAAATTTTGAAACCGATTATCAGATTAGTAATGACCTTTTGTTAAAAGCAAGCTAACTATATTTTTTTATGCTGTTCAAGCAGGCTTTTTAACTGTTTATAACTATCTTCTAGTTCCGTTATTTCAGCATGAATTTCTGAAACATCAACCGTCATAATTTTCTTTTCGATTACCTCAGCGATAGAACCAACATGCTTAGCCCCCACTTGTTTAGATGACGATTTTAAAGGGTGCGCCGCCGATCGGATCATTTCACGATCTCTTTCTTTAACACCAACATTAATCGCATTCATATAGTCTTGCGATGCTTTAAGATAGTTATCGATAAAGGTTTCAAATGCTTGCCCTAGTAATTCTTTCATCTCATTCATCATAATAAAATCTATATGATCTGAACTACCATCTTGGATTTTCACAACGCCTTGTTCATCTTCAATAACTTGCACTCTTTTCTCTGGCAAGAACTGAGTCAAAATACGGATATATTCGCGCCTAGAAACAGGTTTTAACACATGCCCACTCATCCCAGAGATTTTATAACGTTCAATATCTTTATGATCAATATTTGCGGTCATTGCGATAATTGGCACATTCAAAATTTCATTTTCATCCATAGCCATTTTTATGACTTGAGAAGCTTGATACCCATTCATAATAGGCATATTTATATCCATAAAAATAATATCAAAATCTTTAATCCGCGCTTCTTCAGCAGCTCTTTTTCCATTTGGTGCGATCACAACATTACATTTCATCATCTCTAACATTGTTTTGATAACTTCTTGATTTGTAACATCATCTTCTGCAACCAATATATTAACATCCGGGAATAAAACTTGATAATCTTCATCTATATCGGATGAAAGAGCTTCTCTCTTTGCTATATTTTCATAGTCCCCTAAAAATTCCTTCATAGAATTGATCAAATATTGACGAGGGCAAGGCTTATCAATAACGATAGAAAATCCCGATTTTTTTAACTTTTCTTTAGATTCGATGTCAATTTTAGAACCATATGCAATAAGCACAAGATCTGCATATTTTTCATCTGATGAGATTGCATGAGCAATAGAAGAAGCCTCTATATCATCAATAGAAGGATCCAGAATAACACAGTTAAAAGGCCGTTTTTCAGCATGCGCTTTCGCAATCATCGATAATGTCATTTCACCTCTCGTTGCCTGCCTAACAATCATTTTCTCTGCAACTAATTGTTCATATAAAACCATACGGCTAACTTCATCTGTATCCACAAGTAGAACTTTTACATCTTCCAAAGATTTGTCTAAAAATTCAGTGCCCGATAGACTTTCATCGCAAAATACTTTTGGCAATTTAACGGTAAACCAAAAACTACTCCCTGCACCTTCAATGCTTGTTACTCCCATATCGCCATGCATCATAGAAACAAGTTTCTTACAAATCGCTAAACCTAGGCCTGTTCCTGTAATATTCTTCTCTGACCCATTATTCGCTTGTTTAAATTGCTCAAAGATCGACGCTTGGTCTTTTTCAGGAATACCAATGCCTGTATCTTTAACAGTGACTTTGATCAAGGCGTTTTCTAAATTATCTTTATCAACTTCTTCAATATCAACGGCAACATAACCTGTTTCCGTAAATTTAATCGCATTCCCGATCAAATTAAACAACACCTGACGGTATCGCATGGCATCACCCATAACTGTATAATGACCATTTTCATCAACGTTACAAATCAAATCGATCCCTTTTTCATTTGCACGGACAATCATTAACCCAACCACATCACGTAAAACAGAAATAACATCAAATGGTTTTTCTTCCATTTCCAGACGGTTCGCTTCTATTTTTGAAATATCCAAAATGTCGTTGATAATATCCAACAATGATTGTGCTGATTTTTTAATTGTTGTAGCAAAATGTCTGGGCTTGCCTCGGACATTCGTATCTAGCAAAAGAGATACCATTCCAATAATACCGCTCATCGGTGTCCTGATTTCATGGCTCATAATCGCCAAGAACTCACTTTTATGATGATTAGCCTCTTCTAGCTTTTTATTTGTTTTCTCTAAATTCTTAATATGATTTTTAATCTGTTTAACCATAGGTCTAAAAATAATAAAACCTTCAAGAAAAAGTACCATTAATATGGTTATCAAAACCATGAGCTCAATGCGTTTTAAAAACTGAATACGTTCTACTGAATCTTGTTCATATGCATGAACAACCATATCTAGCGCTGTTAAAAGTTCATTTTGAGCGAACAGATTGATCCTGTTATAGATATTGATTTCTAATGGCGTAATAGAAGGGCTATCCATAATTGATCTTGCATCTTCAATATATGAATGCATTTTCTCATCTAAATAATAGGGAGCCTCATAATAAACATTATATGCCGCATCTGGTAGAGGGATATGAGAAATAATAGAATCATTTTCTTTCTTCGTTAAGACATCATGCGATTTTTCAAATAACGTAATCGTCTTTTCGATATCATTTTTATAACGCGCTAAATTTTGTAAATAATCATCCATTTCTTTCTCAGAAAAAAATGTTTTGTTATTTTCAAACTGTTCTAATTCTTGGATAAAAGAGCCAACTTGTAACGATACTCTTTGAGACAACATACGCTGGCGCCCAGAAATATTAATTGCGTAAGAATATTCTTCTTGTACTTGGATTAAGTTTGTTAAGAAAATATAAGACGTAACCGCCATAACCGCTGTTAATGATAAAGCTATGATATATTTTAAGGATAAATATCTCATATAAGTTACGCTTCCTAATTTCTTGTGTTATGATTCATTTAAATGTCATTTTTCGTGACCCAATGATAGCAGTAAATTCATCATAAAATGTTAATTTTTTTAGACTTTTTTGGAACAATTATTTTTGCCCTTACTGGCGTCTTAGTCGCTTATAAAAGCGATATGGATATTTTTGGTGCGCTCGTTTTAGCAACAATCACAGCTATTGGAGGAGGCACTGTAAGAGACATTCTGTTGGGATTAGAACCCTTTTGGATGAAAGATGTTATCTATCTTTACGTGATTGCAGGAACTACTATTTTATCATTTATCTTAATCACTTGGATTGAGAAAATACCACCCAAAAGTCTTGAAGTAGCCGACGCTATTGGGCTTGCTACTTTTACTATTACTGGCATTTCAATTGCGCAAACAGTTCATACAAGTGAAACCGTTTGCGTCATGATGGGAATTATAACAGCGGTTGCTGGTGGAGCCGTAAGAGATGTCTTAAGTAACCGCATCCCTATTGTTTTAAATGGCCGTGGCTTTTATGCGACAGCTTCTCTTATTGGCGGAGGGCTAGGGCTTTCTTTACAAGGTTTTTTCTCACTTCCTATTATCTACACGATTATAGGAGGAACAACCTTATTGTTAAGACTGCTTTCAATTCACAATCTTCTTTTTGTACCAACTTTTAGAAAATAATTAAAAATTAGGCAGACATATTTTTTGCTTTGCATAGTGTGGATCTTTGTGAAAATTTGCAAGCGTTGTATCATAACGCATCTGAATTGTTTGATTATCCACACCTTGACTATCCATCATAAAAATTGACGTATAGCCTTTTGTTGAGAAAGCATAAAAATCCTCCATGATTTGCGCTTGAGCTTCTTCATTAAAATCCGAAAAATCTTGGCCAAAAGAAAGGTCATAACTATATCGATCCATCTTACCTGCTAAAATATCAGGGTCTATATCATGTCTTAGAACATGAATACGAAAGTTTAAAATCATGCGGCCAACCCAACTCGTCCCTCTATTAGGGACACAGTTTTGCTGCTGCCATATATGGGTCATCTCATGTAAGAAAAGTAATTTCCCCATTTCTGATGCATTATTTGCGAAAAAATCATCACTGTAGCTGTGAGTCGATACAGCAACTTTATTATTATCCGCAACACCGCCGATCCCAGTTGAAGAAAAAAATGTATCCGCTTCGGGGGAGGCATAAACACGAACAGAGCCATAATCGATTGAATCTTTAAAGCCAAAATTATAGAGAAAGTTGATTTCATTCTCTGTTAAAGGTCTTTGATTATCAACATCTGTTGCTACAGCCTTATTAAAAGCTTGTTGTAATTTATACTCATCAGATTGTGTATATTTATATGTGGAAAACGCTCCAGAGGCTAGAAATGGTAAGATCGTCGCAAGAACAGCCGTAGAAAATACTTTTCTAAAACGACTTTGCGTATCAACATACAAGCTCAGGATCGCTGGCTTTTTCGACTTATTATCATTCTGTTTGGACACAAGGCCCCCTGTACATTTTTTTTATTTATTACAAAAACTATAGAATAAACGATATAAAAATTGAAAGGGTTTTTTATAAAAAACCTAATTTTTGAAATATTATTCTAAAAAAAGGCTTGTAAACCGGTTTGAGCACGCCCCAAAATAAGCGCATGAACATCATGGGTTCCCTCATACGTATTAACAGTTTCCAAATTAATCATATGTCGAATCACTTGATATTCTTCAGAGATCCCATTTCCACCATGCATATCGCGTGCCTGACGCGCAATATCAAGTGCCTTACCACAATTATTACGCTTAATCATCGAAATCATCTCTGGTGCATAGTCGCCACTATCAAGTAATTTTCCCACACGAAGAGCGGCTTGAAGTCCTAATGTAATCTCGGTTTGCATATCTGCTAATTTCTTTTGAACAAGCTGCGTTGCGGCCAAAGGACGACCAAACTGTTCACGCTCGAGTGTATACCTGCGACTTGCATGCCAACAAAACTCTGCAGCCCCCATCACGCCCCAAGCAATCCCATAGCGGGCCCTATTCAAACATCCAAAAGGTCCTTTCAGACCTTGAATATCTGGAAACATCTGTTCTTCAGGCACAAAGAGATCATCCATCACGATCTCTCCCGTAATAGAAGCTCTAAGAGAAAGCTTCCCACCAATCTTAGGAGCCGATAATCCTTTCATACCTTTATCTAAAACAAAACCTCTGATGTGATTATCATGAGCTTCTGATTTAGCCCAAACGACAAAAACATCTGCGATAGGAGAATTAGAAATCCATGTTTTTGACCCATTTAAAATATAGCCGCCATCTACTTTTTTAGCGCGTGTCTTCATCCCACCAGGATCAGATCCAGCGTCTGGTTCTGTCAAACCAAAGCATCCTATAAATTCGCCTGTTGCTAATTTAGGTAAATATTTTTTCTTTTGTTCTTCAGAACCATAAGCTTCGATTGGGTACATAACAAGAGAGCTTTGTACAGACATAGCGGAACGGTACCCAGAATCTACACGTTCAATTTCACGTGCAATTAATCCATAAGCCACATAAGAAACACCTGATCCACCATAATCTGGATCAATCGTAGAACCCAGCAGACCTAAAGCCCCCATTTCTTTTAAAATCTCAGGATCGAAATGTTCTTGTGCGTAAGCTTCAATTGCTCGTGGTTGTAATTTTTCTTGAGCGAATTGATGCGCCGTATCACGGATCGCACGCTCCTCTTCACTTAGCTGTTGATCAAGTAAAAAAGGGTCATCCCATTTAAAATTAAAACTACACATCGATAGACCTCCTATAAATCAAATGAAATTCCCTGAGCCAGCGGTAACTCTGTTGAATAATTAACCGTATTTGTTTGACGGCGCATATAGCCTTTCCAAGCATCAGAACCAGATTCACGTCCACCACCTGTTTCTTTTTCACCGCCAAAAGCACCCCCAATTTCGGCGCCACTTGGGCCAATATTCACATTCGCGATCCCACAGTCAGAGCCCGCCGCCGATAAGAAATATTCAGCCTCACGCACATCATTGGTAAAGATACAAGAAGACAATCCTTGATCGACTTCGTTTTGCAGATCAATCGCATACCCTAGATCAGAATAACGCATAATATACAAGATAGGGGCAAAAGTTTCATGACGGACAATCGCACTTTGCTCTTTCATTTCAACCAAGGCTGGACGCACATAGTAACTATCGCCACTTCCCAAACGTTCGCCAAAATGAACTGTACCGCCTTGCTCTTGTGCTTGGGTCAAAGCAGAAGCAAAAGCATCATAAGAGTCTTTATCAATCAAAGGACCAATCAAATGCTTTTGATCAAGCGGGTCACCGATTGCAATCGTTGCGTAAATGCTTTGTAACTTATCAACGATCACGTCATATAAATCATCATGAACAATCAAACGACGTAATGTTGTACAACGCTGACCACAAGTACCAACAGCTGAGAACGTGATCGCTCGGATGGCCATTTCAATATCGGCGCTCGGTGCTACGATCATCGCATTATTCCCACCAAGCTCTAAAATAGATTTACCGAAGCGAGCAGCCACACGTTCACCTACAATACGCCCCATACGGGTTGAACCTGTCGCACTGATTAATGGGACATCTTTACTATCAACCATCACTTGACCAATATCGCCTTTACCAATCACAACATGGCTAAGGCCTTTTGGCGCATCACCAAATTTTTCAATCGCACGTTCTAAAATACGCTGACAAGCAAGTGCTGTTAATGGTGTTTTCTCAGACGGCTTCCAAATCACAGGGTCACCACACACAAGTGCCAAAGCAGTATTCCACGCCCAAACCGCCACGGGGAAGTTAAAGGCCGAGATCACACCACACACACCTAATGGGTGCCACGTTTCACGCATCGCATGACCAGGACGTTCTGAGGCAATTGTTAAGCCATATAACTGACGAGATAAACCAACAGCAAAGTCGCAAATATCAATCATCTCTTGCACTTCGCCAAGACCTTCTTGATAGATCTTGCCCATTTCTAACGTCACTAGTTTTCCGAGATTTTCTTTTTCTTTTCGCAGTTCCTCACCAAACAGGCGCACCAGCTCTCCGCGTTTCGGGGCAGGGACTTTGCGCCATGTTCTAAAGGCTTCTTTCGCCTCTCGAATAGCTTGCTTCATATCATCGGCGCTATTCATTTGAACTTTGGCAATCTCTTCGCCTGTGATAGGCGTGTGCACTGACAAATCACCAGAAGCAAGTTTTGACAAATCAAATCCATTTGCTTTTAATATTGATTGATACTCCATTAACTCCACTCTCCCTCTTTATAATATATACCAAAACGGTTTTCTTTAAATGTGTCTAGCGATACATCTTCTTGTTTCACAAAACCTTTTTGCGGTAAAACACCTTCGCGCACCATATCAATCATCGCACAAACAGAGCTTGCTGTCGTTACCTGAATAGCCGTTAAATGTTTACCATTTACATCCCTCGCATAGACTTTCGTCACATAGGTTTCTTTCATCAAACGCCCCTTTTGATAGCCCGTCGCATTCACAAAAACAAGCACAGCATCTTGCTTAGTCGCAGGGATCGCATTTTCTAAAATCTCAATCAAAAGATCTGGGCGTTCTCGCAATTTTAGCCCTTGTAGCAACGTTTTCATGATTTCATGGTGTCCTGGGTAACGGATCGATTTATAGGTTAAACTCTTGGCTTTTCCTTTTAATGTTTCCGCTAACGTCCCTAATCCACCAGACGTATTAAAAGCTTCATATTCAACGCCGTCCAATATAAATGTTTCATAGCCATCGAGCGCTGGAATTTTCACCATCTCACCATCAATCAAGGCATTACAGGGGTGAATATATTCATTCACTAAGCCTGCCGTACTCCATGTCAGATTATAACGGATCGCATTGGTTGGATATTTCGCCAACGCCCCAACACGCATCTGTAGAGCCTCAATCGTGTCAAATTTCTTAGACACTTCATGAGCAGCAATAGAAATAAAGCCTGGTGCCAATCCTGATTGAGGGACAAAAGCCGTCTCGGCGTCACATGCCAAATCACGTACAAAATCAGATGTCGCAACATCTTCTGTCAGATCAAAATAATGAAGCTTTTGATTTTTCGCAGCCACCGCAATATTTTTTGTTAGATCAAAAGGAAGCGCACTCAAGACAAAATCATGCCCCGCCATTGCCTCTTCCAAGGCTTTAGCATTTGAGGCATCAACAACCTTTTTACCAACCGTTACACCTTCCAAAGCTTTATCATCAAGATCAACCAATGTGACCTCATAGTCACCTGTGTGATCCATCAAATCAGCCACGGTACGACCAATCTTACCTGCTCCGAAAATTATTAACTTTGAACGACTACTCATAAAAGACCTCCCTTATCTTGTTTTATTATTATATCAGTCTTGTTTAAATATATTCTTATAGATCATATAAAGTGCAGCTTGTTCTGGCCGAACGCCGTGCTCACGCACTAACGATATCATATGCTCGACATTTTTTGTAATGCGCTCTTCTGTTTCTTTCTTAGCCGCTACGACTTTATCACCCTCTTGCACCGTCATTTCTACAAAGGCCGCAATAATACCGCCGGGATTCGCCAATACATCTGGCACAAGGAAACGATCAAGCTCAAACAACCGCTCTTTCGCCTCTGGGCGTGTTGGATTATTAGCCCCCTCCACAACAAAAGGCGCAATGACGCGCTCAACATTATCTAATGTGATCGTGTCTTCTAAAGCACAAGGGAAAACGACATCAACACTTTCATACAGCGCCGTACTATTATCATCTGAGATAAAATCAGCTTCATCTTCTAAACATGCTTTGACCGCTTTTTCATCTTGCGTGAACAATGCTTGAATAGATTTGTCTGAAGCATATGTTTTAAAACGCCACAAACCACCATAGCGAGGATCGGAAAATGCTTTTAGCTTTGCCCCAAATTCACTGAAGTAATGCAGAACAGCGGCGCCCATTGCACCAACACCTTGAACAGCAAAACTTGCCTGAGCAATATCATATCCCTTACACGCCAGAGCCGTACGCGCTGCCACCGCAACGCCATAGCCAGCAATCCCTTGCTTATCGTAATCCGTACCGCCCATATCAACAGGTTTGCCTGTAAAAGACTTGGTCGATTTTAACTCATCACACGCCCAAATCGCATTCAAAGGCGGTCTACCACCGATATCATAACCAAAGCCACCAAAGATGCCGCCATCCTCATACAAGACACCTTCCTCTTGCACAAGTTTTACAAAGCGACGATATTTTGTTTCATAAGAGGGATCATTCGGATCAATGTTTACGCCAGACTTTGCCCCACCAAGAGGTAATCCGGCGGCAGCATTTTTAAGCGCCATATTTTTCGCCAAGCGCTTAACGCCTTCCAAAGATGTGCCTTGCATGACACGTGTGCCACCTTTACCACAGCCCAAACGTCCATTTTGAGCAAACACACCACCTTGACAAATAGCGGTATTCCAAACGACAACAAAGCCCTCGACACCAAGTGCGGGATCTTTCACGCACAGCTCAAGCTCTGCGTCCATGGTATCAAATTTTTCCTGATACTCTTTTAATTGTGATAATAACAGGTCGCGCATAAGCCCTCCCCTTAAAAACTGCTAACTTACTTATATTATACACTTTTTTAAGATAGGCTGACAAATGATTTCATGGATACAGCGCAAAATTCGCACCGCACCAAAAATAAATATTAAGATTTTTTATAAGACGGACAGGTCACCACATGGTCATCCACAAGTCCCACTGCTTGCATATAAGCATAGATAATTGTGCTCCCCACAAAGCTCATCCCACGCTTTTTTAAATCTTTGGAAATCGCATCACTAATCGGCGTTGTAACAGGCACGTCACTAAAGCTTTTAGGATGATTTTTAAGCGGCTTACCCTCAACATAGCGCCATAGATAAGCATCAAAGCTTCCGAACTCTTTTTGAATTTCTATAAAGACACGTGCATTTTTACGTGTTGCATAAATCTTTAACCGATTACGGATGATCTCTGGGTTTTCACGCAAGGCCTCTAGTTCCGCATCACTCATGGAGGCTACTTTTTGAACATCGAAATCATAAAAGGCTTCTTTATAGCCCTGACGCTTTTTTAAAATCGTTTCCCAATTAAGTCCCGCTTGCGCGCCTTCTAGAATTAACATTTCAAAAAGCAAACGATCATCATGTTTTGGAATTCCCCATTCATGATCGTGATAGTCTTCGTAAAAATCCTTACCGTCACCAAAACAACGTGCCATTGATATTCCCTCTTTAATTCTTCAAACGATAGCCTGTTTTAAAAATCACGCCAATCACAGTGATAGAAACAATAAAAAACACAAAAATCATAATCAAACTAATATTAAGGCTGACATCTGAGCTTTCATAAAAACTCCAGCGAAAGCCACTAATCAAATAAACAACAGGATTGAATAATGAAACCGTTTGCCAAAAAGGTGGTAACATATCAATTGAATAAAAACTTCCTCCTAAAAAAGTAAGAGGTGTAATAACTAACAAAGGCACATGTTGAAGTTTTTCAAACCCATCAGCCCAAATCCCTACAATAAAACCAAGCAAACTAAATGTTATACACGTCATAACAAGAAAGAAAATCATCCATAAAGGATGCGCGATTGAGATTGGCACAAAAAAGCCTGAGGTAATCAATACCAACACACCAATGAATAAAGCTTTCGTAGCCGCAGCACCGACATACCCAATCACAATTTCTAAAAAAGAAAGAGGGGCAGACAACACCTCATATATAGAGCCTGTAAAACGAGGGAAATAAATTCCAAATGAAGCATTTGATACACTTTGCGTTAAGACCGTCAACATAATCAGTCCTGGCACAATGAATGCCCCATAAGATACATTATCAATATCAGCCATACGATCACCAATCGCTGAGCCAAAAACAATAAAATATAAAATCGTTGATAAAACAGGTGATACAATCGTTTGACCAACTGTTCGAAACGCACGTGCCATTTCGTGATTATATATTGCTAACATTCCTCTGTAATTCATGGCTTATTCCCCACTAATTGTACGAAAATCTCTTCTAATGAGCTTTGTTTTGTTTTTAAATCTGTGAAATGAATATCATATGGTTTAATAGCATCCAAAAAATGAGCAATCGCGCCGTCCCCTTCTTGTGTGTTATAATGATAGGTCAAAACATTCCCACCACCACTCAACATAACATTGTAAGACGCTAATCCTGTTGGTATTTCTGAGAGAGGAGAAGCCAGTTCAAGAACAAGTTCTTTTTGCCCCATTTTCTTCATCAAGGTTTCTTTATCTTCAATCAAGACAATGCGACCTTTACTAATGACACCAACACGATCCGCCATTTCTTCAGCTTCCTCAATATAATGTGTTGTCAAAATAATCGTCACACCAAGCTCTTGTAACGCACGAACTTGTTCCCACATCGATTTTCTAAGTTCAATATCCACACCTGCTGTTGGCTCATCTAAAAATAAGATATCTGGTTCATGGGCAAGTGCTTTTGCGATCATAACACGGCGTTTCATCCCCCCTGATAAGCGACGCAACTGAACATCTTTTTTATCCCACAGCGCTAATTTTTTTAAAATATCTTCCAAATATGCCGGATTAGGCGCTTTTCCAAAAAGGCCACGACTAAGCACCACACTATTCCAAACAGTTTCAAAAGCATCCGCCGTTAACTCTTGAGGCACAAGACCAATAGCCGATCGTGCTTTGCGATAGTCTTTTGCATGATCATAACCAAAAACTTCTATTGTTCCCCTTGTAGGCGTAACAATACCACAAATTGTGCTAATCAATGTTGTTTTCCCTGCTCCGTTAGGGCCTAACAAAGCAAAAATTTCACCTTTTTTAATCTCTAAATTAATGTGATCGAGAGCTTGGAATTTATTCTCGTAAATCTTATCAACAGATTTTACTGAAATTGCAGCGGTCATCTTGTCCTCTTATATAGAATATATCTAACACTATTTATCTAAGTGACTGTAGTCCCTTTTCAAATAAAAAGAAAGAGATCCTAAAAATAAGCAATAATTAATCGTATTTCATGCAGAAAAAAGCATGAAATATCGCGTAATAATTTGCTATAGTGAACAGATGGAATTACTCGTTTTATTAAAACAATATGCTGGACTTATCGGGATGGGATTAATCGCTGTTGCAACCATTGTTGCGGTGATTATGAATTTGCGCTATTTAAAAAAATCAGAAGGCAAAATTAAACGAGATCGCAATGCAAGTTTTAGCTCTGTGCTCGCCTCAGAACTCATTGACCACAATCATAATCTCATCGAACTTTATTTTGAGATTTCATCGCTCAAGCCTAAAAGTAATAAAATTACGATGACAAAGCAGCTTGATACGTCATCTTATAAAACGCTTCTTGCAGATATTGGGCAACTTGGCCCCGATCTCGCTTTTATTGTTGTAGATGTTTACGGCGATATCACAAAATTAAAAACACAATTATCTACTTATACAAATAGTGAAATAATCGCCAATCGCGATGAACTTTTACCTGAAATTCAAACAATTCTTGTCAAAGTCATTAGCACAGCTGTTATCATGTATAGCTATGCCGATTATATGTCTGGTAAATCTTGGATGAAGGCCGTCACAAAACAGCGCATTATCTGGCTCGAACAAACAATTAATGATTTTTGCCAATATATTGGTGAAACAGACCAAAAGCTTGATTTCACACCTGTTGAAAAACAAGATAATATCTCTTTCAGCAAGCGTTTCCGCAATAAAAAGAAGCGCGCTTACATCGAAGACTTATTATCCACCTATGAAGGGCTTCTTGTTCGTATGAGAAATATGAAATTAGGAGAAGCGCAACGTGCGCTTAGAGCCTTAGAATACAAACTCAACAACACATTCTTAGTCTTCCTAGGCATTGAACCAACAGGCTATGCCCGTATTTACGAAGATGCTTATAAAGAGTTTTTATAAAAGAGATGTTTAATCCGCTTTTAGTCCAAGCAATTTATTAATAACCCTTTTTGCCTTTTCAGGGTTTCTATAACCGACATATACTTTTTGATTAAAGCTTCTCCTTGCTGCTTTGAAATATTCAAAACAAAGGCGTTCGCGATCACGGCTGATCCTTTTAACACCCTTCATACGACTAAAGAAAACTTGGTCTTCTGTTTCTATTTCTTCTAGATCATCACTATCACTGGCAATATGATATGCAATATCACAAATCGCTTTTAGGCTTGCACCGCTTGGTTGATCATGCCCTACTCCCATAATTCTTGTTGATGATGCATCATTAAAAACAATATTCAGCGCATGTCCTGTATCACTATATATATGAGAAATACGCGTTGTATCATGAAGCATAAAACTTGTCGTATCTAAATCTGTCTTAATTAAATCACCATCAATATAAAACATGGGTTTATCAATACTAGCGACAATATATTCCATCATAGCCATCGTCACGTGACTGCTTTTCACCTCTCCATATCCTGCGATATTGATAGCAACTGACAAAGTGTTATCAGATGTTTTTTCAGAAAAGATCACAGATTGAATAGCTCTGGGGTCTATATATAAAGTCATTTGAGGGTCAGCATTGATAGAAGGCGTAAAAATATCTAACTTTAAAAACGGCTTTTCTAAACCAAGATATTCGTTTATTTTACTAACGTAATCTTCATATAGATCTTGTTTTTGATATTGAGCGACTTCACCGCTTTTCTCACTATAAAAGCACACCACATCTGTTTTAGTAGGACAGCCTGCATGAACAGACATTTCTTGTATGACCGATATCGTATCTAGATTTAAGAGCTTGTCTTGCGTTGACTTCGCAGAGAGTGAAAGAAAATTCGTCATATTAAAGAATGCCTGTGATCAAAAAAAGAATATTACCTTGTCTTCCACGCTAAGAAACTCCTCTTCATCTGTCAATGACTATTTACCACCCTTGACCTACCTATTTAGACGACCTACATTGATAGCTATATAAAATATAGGAGCTCTACCATGACCAACATTTTTTCATTTCTAATCACAAGTTTTTTTATCCTTTTCACATCAACAAGCTATGCTTCAATCGGTGAAAAAGCATCAAGTGATTTAATTAATAATCAAGGTGAAGTGATTGGAACAGCTCTCTATACTCAAGGGAATGAAGGGGTTTTAATCGAAATTACGATCGATGATCTCCCTGCTGGTAAACATGGCATGCATTTTCATGAAAAAGGCACGTGCGAAGATCTAGATACTTTTAAAATGGCCAAAGGTCATATCATGCCCACCAACAAACCACATGGCTATTTAAATCCTGAAGGTCCTCATGAAGGCAACCTCCCTAACTTAATTATTAATGAACATGGTAAAGCGCATCTTGAATTATATACAGAACTCGTGTCCCTTAATGGTAGAGATGATAAACCAGCCCTTCTTGATGAAGATGGATCAACATTGATGGTTCATATAAATGAAGATGATCATATGACACAACCCATAGGTGGCGCCGGTGCGCGTATTGCCTGTGGTGTTATCAAAACAGTAGAATAAAATTAATAAAGATGCTTTTATCATCTCATGATAAAACGCTTACAGACAAGTATCCAATATTTAAAAGAGAATAAAGAACGCCTGTTCTGGTATTGGTGCCTTTATCATATTATTAAAGGGACATTGACAACAGCCCTCATTTGGCTGCCTCTACTTTATTCTTATTTAAAAAGTGAAAATTATTTTTGATTTTCTCTTTACAAAACACTCATTGAGTATCATAATACACCTACATACTATAGAACTCTTTCATAAAAACCCTAAAAAAACTCAGTTTTTACGTAAAAAATATAAAATTTTAATCATTCTTTAATGAATTTATAGCATCATAGAAGTAGTACCATAGTACTCACAACTTACACAGAGACATATCGAACATAGAACTTTTTTGAAAGGAACATAACATGACTTATAAAAATAAATTACTTGCTGGAATCGCCGTAGTTGCTGCTCTTACTTTTTCAACACAAGCACATGCAACAGATGCAACAGGAAACGCATCGGCTGAAATTCAAAACCCAATCGTCATTAGTGAAGACAATGCTATGGATTTTGCAACAATCGTAGCAGATCCAACTGGTGATACAATTACACTTTCAACTGCCGGAGCCGTATCTGCAGCAAATGCATCTACATTTTCTGGAACAGCTGCTGCTGGTGCGTTCTCCGTAACAGGAACACCGAGTGCTGCCGTTAATATTTCATTCTCATCAGGAGATGTTTTATCTGGACCTGGTGCAGATATGGCACTTGGATCATTTACAAATGACGCTGGTGGAGCACCTGCTTTTGACGGATCTGGTAACTTAAGTTTCAATGTTGGTGCTGATTTAAGTGTGAACGCATCACAAGTTGGTGGCTCTTATGCTGGTACTTACACAGTAACCGTTGATTATAACTAATTTCTCTGCATTCTAACTGCATTAATAATAATAAGACATGTGTATGTTAGATAGGGTGGCATTTCGAAAGAGGTGTCACCCGATTTTTTTTACTCTAGAATTTTTCTTAATACTCGCTTAGAATACACTTCAAACGTCTTTATAAACTCACTCTTTTACAAAGAATTTATTATGCGCATATTCACTCTCTTTTTTTCATTAACTTTGTTGGCTTTTTGTCTTGTCATTACACAGGATTCACAGGCTCAAACTGTTACAAAAGGACTCATCGTTTCTCCTGAACGTGTTGTTTTTGAAACAGGTCAACGTGTTCAAGAGTTAATCCTTGCTAACAGAGGTAATACATCTGCTAAATACAGAATATCTATTATTAATAGAAAAATGGATGCTTGGGGAAATTTAATGGATGCAACAGAACCCGCAGAGAATGAGTTTTTTGCTGATGAATATATCCGCTATGCCCCTAAACAAATTACGTTAGAGGGAAGAGAAACACAAAAAATCAGACTCATGTCACGCCTCCCCCAAGGTGCGGATGCAGGAGAGTATAGATCTCATATCTTAATTCAAGAACTCCCCAATGCCGCGCCTGCTAAAAGCGTTGATGGAAGCAATGATTCAGAATTGGGCGTCAATGTAACTGCCATTTTTGGTATTAGTTTACCCATTATTTTAAGACGAGGGGAGCTTCAAGCCGAAGCTTCTATTCAAAACCCCAAAATCACAAAAAGAGAGGGTCAAACATTTGTTGATTTTGAACTCCATAGAACAGGTAACAAATCTATTTTTGGTACAGTAAAGGTTTTGACCGATGGTAAGGAAATTGGTATACTCAGAAACGTCGCGACGTATCTGTCAACACCACACCGTAACATTTCTGTTAGAATTGATCCCGAATATGCCAATATTGCCTCAACTAAAGAGCTCCAAATCGTATTTGGTCCCGAAGGCGACAAAGCACAAGGGGCAAAGGCTGAGATTACATTCAATCCTTAATCTTTTTTGTCTGATTTTAGGGGTATTCCTCGCAGTCGGAATAGCTTCGCCAGCTATAGCAGAACCGAAACCAGACATGCCTGTCAGTTCTTCTCTATCTGAGGTCAAATCACGTCCAGATAGTGAGTTACTTGTTTTAAAAATCAATCTTGCACGCCAAACATTGCTTGATGCTATTATTGCTTATCAAGATAGTGAAACAGATCGGTATTATATAGCTCTAGCTGATTTTGTTTATGCGTTAGAATTCCCCATTGAAACAGATCCAATTAACCAAACAGCAAAAGGCTGGTTTCTTAATGAAAGCACCTCATTTGACCTTGATATCAAAGCCGAAACCCTGTCAATTAAAGGACAAACACATCACTTAACTCCTCTTGATTTAGAGATGCATGATGATGGTATTTATATTTCTCTCGAGGCCTTACAAAAATGGTTTCCTATAACTTTAGATGTTAATTTCAATGAACTCGCAATCATCGTAGAGTCTTTAGAACCCCTTCCCATTGAATTACGTATGATGAGAGATGCCAACAGAAGCACGATAAGGTCGTATCTCAATGATCAAATTTATCCTAAAGCAGATATTGATCAGCCGCATTTCTCAATTCCTGTAGTCGACACAAGTACACAGCTTCTCTACACAGATAATGAAACGACAGGTCAAGATACACGCCTCTCCTTTTCAGCAGACAGCAAAAGTATTATTGCCAATCAAGATGTGGATTTTTCTTTCAGTGAAACAACGAATGATAATTTACAGCCAACGATGCGCCTCACAGTTGGACGCAAAGATAATGATAAAACTCTGTTTGAACCCATTGGTTTCACAGAATATAGTATGGGAGATGTTATTACATTGGGGCAACCCCTGATTTCAAAAAGTAATACAGGGCGCGGCGTATACGTATCTAGTTTTCCAATTACCTATAACCGACAATCGAGAGATAATACAACAATCTTACGAGGGACACTTTTATCTGGATATCAAGTCGATTTGTTAAGAAATGGACAAATCATTGACTTTATAGAAGCCCCAAATGATGATGGTGAATATGTTTTTGAAGATGTTGTCTTATATGATGGCTTGAATATTTTCAAACTTGTTTTCTATGGACCACAAGGCCAAAAAGAAACAAAAGAAGAGCGCATCTATGTTTCCAATAGCCGTACAAAAGAGGGTGAATTTAATTTCAGTGGGTCTATCATTGAAGATAATACAAATCTATTAACTAATCGTACAAACACCGATGCCGACACAGGAGAATTACGCTCCACTATGGAAGTCGAATATGGGATCAGTGCAGAAACCTCCCTATATGGATCCTATAGTGCGTATAGCCTTGATGGAGAAAATAGAAGCTATGTCATGACGGGGTATGGAACATCTCTAGCTGGTATCAGTACAAATTTGCGCCTAGCAACATCAAATGATAGTGGACGCGCATATGGCATACAATTGCAAAGTGAGATTGCAAATATTCAATGGCAATTAAATCATAATATCTATACTGACTTTATATCAGAAGAAACAACGGAAAACCTCTTACCTGGTATCATAGAGACAGACACTGAATTTCGTTTTAATAGCTCACTTCCTATCGGTTTCAATAATATTTTACCTTTCTCTGTGAAAATAACACATCAAACGGATGCTTTAGACAACCGTCTAACGGACTCATCTCTTCGTTTAACTCAAAACATCTCAAAAGTTCGCTTAACAGCAGAAGTAAACAACATTGTCCAAACCAATAGAGAAGATGAAACAAGTGTGACTTTTTATGTAAGTTCTCGCTTTGATGATTTCACAGTAAGAGGCGATACAACCTATGAAATGCGCCCTGACAGTCGGCTTGAATCTGCCAGTATCACGACTGATTTTCATGTATCTGAAGATACAAATTTAAGAGCTGGCTATCGTTATAACAAAAGTACTGTTACAACCAACACTCTCTCTTTAGGCGTTAGCCAGAAATATGACACAGCACATGTAAACTTTAACCTGTCACACAGCGATCAAGGAAATACAACGGGCATTATAGGCTTATCAAAAAGCTTTGCCTATGATGCCTTAAATGATCATCTCTTAGAATCTGATAAAAAATTAACACGTAATGCCATTTTAAGCGCACGCGTTTTCTTGGATGAAAATAACAATTCTATTTTTGATGAAGGAGATCATTATCTTGAAAATGTTGGTTTTGAAGGAAATGGAATAAAAAAAGAACAAACAACAGATGAAAATGGGCTTATTTACTTAGCCGGCCTCCGCCCACAAAGTGATAGCCCTCTTCAAATCAACCCGACAACATTAGGAGATCCATTCCTACGCTCGGTTCATGAAAAAGAAAGCTATGACCTCAGAGCCGGGGCTGTCTATCACAAAGAATTCCCTGTTGTCCGCATTGGAGAGATTGATGGAAGTGTTATCACAACACTCAATGGGGCAAAAGAAGGTGCACAATCAATTTATGTAACATTATCAAAACCGCATGCTGATAATTATAGCTTACGGACTAGAACAGAATTTGACGGTTTTGTTCTTTTCCAAGATGTACCAATGGGTGACTATCTGATTAATCTAGACCAAGAGCAAATCACTAAATTAGGCTATTGTCCAACACAAGCGCGCTATATTGCTATTTCCGCAGATGAACCATTTTTAAGCTTAGCCCCTATAATCTTATATCCAGCTACACTACCAGAAGATCGTGCTCAAGCTCTGATTTTAAAAGAACATAGCTCAATTGATGCCTTAGAGGCACGATGGTTTGACCTTCAAAATAAATATAGCAATGCGTTACAAGGAATAGCGCATCATATCTCTCCTACCGAAAGTGGTTCATATCAACTTTATATTGGTCCCTTAAAACAAGAAAAAATTGAAACTCTCTGCCATGAAATAGGAACAGACATTAAAGAATGTTTTGGTTCAACTTGGAACTATTGCCCAGAAGAGATACAAGAAACATATGATTTTATTGATAATTAACAGTAATATTGTAGGTTCCGTTATATAGGCCCGCTTGCTGATTAGCCGCTACATCGAGTGCTGCCCCAATATTGACAATTAAGTCGCCATTCGCATCTAGTTGAGGTGTTGTACCTGCATTATGTGTAAAATCCTTCATTACCATTGTTGATGCCCCATCTTCGATTGATCCTGTTCCAAAACTAATTGAAACAAAAGAATCTTTGGCCCCTGTAATCTTCATCACACCTGGTGTTGAAGCGCCTGAAAATTGATAACTGCCCGTTGTATCTGAAAGACTACCGTCTGAACCTAATGTGACTGTATCGGATTGAGTTGATCTCATAATAGCACCGAAACTCAGTGGCACTAATTCACTTAATGCCACTGGTTCTCGGATCTCTGCACTGCTATTTGCGACAAGATTTGCTGCCTGAGTCGAATAAGACAGCATCAGTATTACTAAAGATACTACAGCCCCCACTGTTCTCGCCTTAATTTTTATATTCATATACACACCAAACACGACGCTTTTTTGACACAACGTCTACTATTAAAGTATATCACTTAAATTATTAACAAATTATTGACACTATATAGCTAAGTCATTGATTTAAAAGGATTGCTAAGTACTATAATACTCAATAATCCTCATATATTATATAATTACATATTACAGTACTCAAAAAATTATATTTATTTTAAACGTTCAAAGATATAATGTTAAATATAGGGAGTCGTTATCAATAACGTATTAAAGGTTTTTTATTGTGGATATCATTAAGTTCTTAGAAACAGCGGAAGCAAGTATTTTCTTAAAAATAAATCCTTTGATGAAAAGAAATGTAACGATTCAGGGCAAAAGAACGAGCCTCACTTTAGAGCCCCTAATCTGGGATATTTTAAACGAAGTCGCTAGCGAGAAAGATTGCTCGGTTCATGATCTCTGCACGATGATCAAAGAACGGAAAGATGATGGTATTTCAATGAGTTCTGCTATTAGAGTCTTTCTAACAGGCTATCTCTTTATCAAATATAAAAAAGCGCAAAGTAAAGAATAGGAAAGAATATTTAATCATGTCAAAAATTCTCGTTGTTGATGATAGTAAAGATATCGCCTTTTTGATTGGAGATTTATTCTCAAACCTAAAACATGATGTCACCATTTGCTTTAATGGGAACGAGGCGATAGACCATATTAAAAACGATCAATTTGATCTGATTATTACAGATATCATTATGCCAGAGCGTGATGGTTTAGATGTCATTAAATTTGTTAAGAATGAAAATGTAAAAACACCGATCGTTGCGATCACGGGTGGAGGCATTGCGTTATCTGCTGACAGTGCTATCCAAGCGCTCAAACATGATGTAGATGCTTTTCTTAAAAAACCTGTCATGCGTAATGAATTGCTCGCTGTTACAGAGCCATACCTCAAATAATGATGGTTACCAGATTAACGCATAAATATCTTTTTTTAGCACTCCTTTTATTGGGAATAACCATACCCCTGCATTCTGCCTATTCTCAGGTTGCTATTGAAATAACCGAAAACACATCTATGCGTTTTGGCACCATACACGCCCTTTCAACAGGTGATACGATCACATTAACCCCCACTGGAACTATAAGCGCTCTTAATGGTTCCCCTCTCACAGGATCTCCTGCCGCTGCAAATTTTCAAATCACAGGCCGAAAGAATAGACGTGTTAGCATTTCATTTTCTGCAGGTGATACACTGACAGGTCCTGGTGGAACACTTGCACTAGGAAGTTTTACAAACGATGCTGGAAACAGACCACGCTTTAACAGAGATGGCATACTAAACCTAAATGTTGGCGCCTCTTTAACAATTCCCCCAAGCCTATTAGGAGGAAGTTATTCAGGAACCTATGCTATAACCGTAAATTATGACTAAATATAGACCAAACAATTGTTTTTAAACAATTTAATTAATAGTTAACACTTTCTATACCCTTGACAAAAACACCAAAAAAGAGTATCATAGCACTCATATGGTTGATAAAAAAAAAGAGAGAAGGTGGCTTTATAATTCATATCACGAGAGCAATATCGTTATTTACTAAGAAAACTTACATAGTCTTTCTATGTATAGGGCTTCTTTTATCCTCATCTTTACAAGCAAAAAACCTCAATGGAAATATCAACGTTAATATTGTCGACCCCACAGATACAGCCATTACTCTGTTTGAAAATGAAGCATTAGATTTTGCCGTTATTCTACCAACACTAACCGGTCCTGAAACAGTCACCGTTACAACGACTGGCACAATATCAACTGATAATGGCGCTATTTTATCGGGCACACCTTCCGCAGCTAACTTTCTCGCTTTTGGCGGTAAAAATGCAGCTGTTACAGCCTCGCTTTCATCTGGGGATATTTTAACAGGGCCTGGCCCTTCACTCTCCCTCCATACACTAAATACCGATCTCAAAAACAATCCTAAATTTGATAAAGATGGAGAGCTTATTTTTAATGTTGGCGGCTCTCTTACTTTGAATGGTGGTCAATTAGGCGGCGTTTATACAGGCACTTATACTGTTACACTTGACTATAACTAGAGATTTATTGTGGTAGTAATTGTTGCTTTAATGCTTCATCCACGGACATAAAGCGCTCAATATCATTATTAAGAGCTCTGCGCCCTTTCCTCTTCTTGCCCCTTAAGTAAATGCCAACAAGAAATTAAACACACAAAGACTGCAACCGTGATATATGAGATCAGCTTCATAGAAGATTACGATAAGCTCACACCCTTTGGCTCTCTAAGAATGTGCTTCAAATTCATAAAAATAGATGTTTAAATATGAAAGACTTAGTTTTTACTAAGCCTTTTTTAGCGCCTACATTTAATGAGGGAAGTAACATGTTCCATAGAAAACCATTTCTTACATATATTGCATGTCTATTTCTATCTTTAAGCGCTAGTTTACAAAGAGCCTATGCAATTGACCTTTCTCCTGAACCAACAACACATAACACCGACACTTACCAATCGTTCTTTAAACATGATGAAGATGAGTCTTTAAGCTCTCTTCCATGGACAAAATCTTTATGGCGTGACTATGGTGACTTCACACAATATGGGTTACCTCTTCTCGCTTTTGCGCTCTCTCATGCACAAAATGATCCTCATGGTGCGAACCATCTCTTAAAATCCTGTACCACAAGCATAGGAACCGTTCATCTGTTAAAACACGCTTTTAATTATACCGTCCTTGGTGCACGTCCAGATGGGGGTGTTTCAAGTTTTCCATCTGGCCATACCATTGGGGCTGTTTGTGGCTCTGCTTATCTACAATCACGCTATGGCGTTGATTATGGCGCACCAAGTTTAATGATGGCTGGCTATGTTGCAGGTAGTCGCGTTTACCGAGATCATAAAGATGACACATCTCCCCATCATGTCCGCGATGTGATGGCGAGTTTTATAATTGGTTATGCTATCGCTGAATGGATGGTCCCTAAACACAGCTCCTACAAAGCGACATCAGGCATAGCCTATGCTTTTAATGCACATACAACACCTCTTTTTGAGTATTCCAGAACATTCAAAGGCTATGGGCCAAGTCATTATGATCCTTTCGATATGACACTTGAAATTACAAAAGAGAATTACGGATCAAAATCGGATACAGCTCTAAAAGTTTCCTTCTCTTATAGCTTCAAATAAGGCATTTTAAGAAATTTTATTGATTAACGTAACAATATATTCCATGATACTGGCAAGAAATTATAAAAAAAACAGGGAGAATATGTATCTTGGATCGGCTGTCCAAAACAATCAGGCGTGCAAACACGCATCTGCAAAAAAGAGACCGTTTAATTTTACGCATCTTATCAAGCAAGAACAGAGTCGCACGTGACTTTGCTGCCATCAGCTATCTCTACAACGAACTTACTTTCAACAAACTCCTCTCTCAAAAATGGCTAACAGAGCTTTTTGAAACAGATTTATCTTCTCTATCAAAGACCGAACATCACCATGTCAAGCGACTTCATCACCATTATATGCATCATGGTATCCTGTCATCAAAAGAGATTCTTGACACAACGCTTGCAATTTCACGGTGTGAGGGCATCTGGCAACAAGCAAAAAAGGAAGGGAATACGTTTCAAGCCCTTAATGAGCTTGATCTCTTATTAAACAAACAACGAGAACAAAATGTCTATAAAATGCGCCATTTTGGATTTAATTCTGCTTACGAAGCCGCTATGAACGCCTATGATCCTGGCATATCTATTGATCAACTTGAAGCCCTTATCAATCAAATATCGCCTCATTGTGGCTTTTACGATCACCCTCAAGAGCAAAAACCTGTTGATACAAATCTTTTTTCTTTAGACGTCGAAATTCAAAAAAAGCTATGCACAAAACTCTTACAACATCTCGCAGTTGATTTAGACAAAACAACCTTCGTTGAAGGCCCTCATCCTGCTTGTTTTGGTCAAAAAGGCGATGTCCTCATCACGATGGATTATGATGAAAAAAATTTCTTATATGCTGTTATTTCAACTATTCACGAAGGAGGACATGCTCTCCTTAGACAAAACGCCCCCTCTGAATTACTGAATGGACCAGCTGCTGAGATAAACAGCCAAGCAACAGATGAAACATTCGCTCTTCTCTTTGAAAACACATTCAGTAAATCAAAAGGGCTCGCGCGGTTTATAATTCACACCTTAGATGATATGGGTGTAAAGCCTGCTCATTTAAGCGAAGAAATCATATATGACCATTTGAACCAAAGCGGTTTCTCTCTTATCCGGACAAAAGCTGAAAGCTCAAACTATTCGCCCCATATTATTTTAAGATATCATATTGCACGTCAATTAATGGATCATCAAATGTCCGCCACAAAAATTCCAAATCTATGGCATGAATATGAACAAACTCTTTTTGCAAACCAAATTGAACGGGATGATCGACGTGTCTTACAAGATATTCATTGGTATGGAGGACGTATCGGATATTTCCCTTGTTATTTAACAGGCATGCTTGCCTCAACACAAATCTATCATCATTTATGTGATGAAAATCCAGATCTTATCAATTCAATTAACGCTTTTGAACCTCATGAACTCATAAGAGCTCTAAAACAAGGGGTTTTTGAGCAGGCATATTACAAGCAAAATAATGATTTTATAAAGCAGGTAACAGGGAAACGATTAAGTGCAGAGGCATTTATTCAAAATTATAAACATGCAAAAAAAGAAAAAGAGAAAAAAATATGCAGCAAACAGGGACTATTCAGAAAAAGAAAGTTATTTTAGCACTCCAAGGAGGAGGCGTTTATGGCGCTTTTACATGGGGTGTTTTAGAAAGACTGCTCGAAGATGAGCGTATTGAAATTGTTGGTGTCACGGGCTCCAGCATAGGCGCTATTAACGCCGCCGCACTTGTTTATGGCTTAGACACAAATGGCCGTGAAGGTGCAAAAAAGACATTAAATGATATTTGGACTGCAATAGAAATGGGGGACTTATGGGATGATGTGTCTTGGGGGAAACCTTTCAAAAAGATTGAGTCTATCGGAAAACGCTATCTCCCTAGTTTAACAAAACTATTTTCAAAAAAATCACGCCTTTCAATTTTAGCTTTATTTAATAATGTCGCCTCAAGAAAATATGCGCAAGAGCTCTATACAAGACGTATGCAAGACAAACTCTCATCTATTATTGATTTTGAGCGTTTAAAAAACCACAAAAAGGGCATTCCTTTCTTTATTAATGCGACAGATATTTTATCTCATGAGCAAGTTATTTTCACAAGAGATACAATTTCCGCAGATGCGATCGCGGCCTCTTGTGCCATCCCTGGTGTCTTTCCATCTGTTTCCCTTCATGGACGCACCTTAATTGATGGTTGCCTATCAGAAAACCCCCCTTTTTCCCCCGTTAAAAAGTGTGATGCATCCGATATTATTATCATACAGAATACAAGCCTCGCTGCGTCACAAGAAACCCCACCTAGAAACAAAGTCAAAATCAGTGACTTTTCCGAGCATTTTTTAAGTGCTTCTATTCGAAAAAATGTTGAAGATATACAAATTGATAATGAACGCATCGCCCTTAACCCAAAAGCCGCTCAACAGCTTGGTTTAAAAAAGCTGAACACTCACTTAATACATGATTGCCACGAATTAAATCATTATGGGTTACTGACAGCTTTAAAATTTGATCAAGATGTCATCGAAGAATATCGAAAAACTGGCTATGAACAAGCAGACCTTTGGCTCAAAAACAATTTTCACGCAATTGGGCAGCAGAGTTCATATAAACCAAAATTCACAAAGAAAATAGCTTAAGCTGATAGTTTTATATCTGCCACAGGTGTGGAAATCGCCTTCACATGATCTTTTAAGTCCATAAGATAAATGCCTGCCATCTCATCTGTGATCTCAACGACTGGGTTCCATGGATTTATGGGATGATTGATCACATGATCTGGAAGCGGTAAAAGACAACGCCCTCTTTTTCCCTGTAGTGCCGCTTGCCATGCATAAGGTGTTTTCCCGTAACGCTTATCACATGTTCCATCTAATTTAAAAGACTGATATAAAGCCAATGTCTTTCTAATTTGTTCTGATGACAGCATAATAAACTGAGCATTGGCTTGTGCTAAAATATCAGCTGCATAGTCGGGACTATCAATCCCAACAGCAATAACCATAGAGTACATATTCCACTGATCAAATGTTGTTAGCGCCGATAATGAAGCTAAATCTTGGTCAGGTGTGGTATCTATCAGTTCTTGAGAGGCTAGATCTGTTCTGTAAAGCGCATCTCCTCCCGTATCAACAGCAACGACGGTATCAACATCTCCAAAATCATTTATCGCCAATTCAATTTGCTGCGCCAAGCGATCATCTTGATAATCAATCACTAAGTAAGAGGGCATATGCTGTGCTGGTAAGTTCTCTAAGAAACGTCCAGATCCTGTTGTATCGGGTGCAATCCTAAACACCCCAGACCCCGCATAACCAACCTCACCACCATGGTTTTCAACATGTCTTTCTGTTTGTTCTGTTTTTACGCCTAAAGATGAGCCTAGCTTTGCTTGGCGAATTGAGATAGCACAGCATTCTTGCTCATTCAACATCCCCATAATAGATGCCTGAACACAATCTGAACCACCGCCAATACCGATATATGCTTGTCTTTTCCCTGAAATCTTCATTCTTACACTCCTTTTTTTATTGTTATTATATAGCTATTTTCTTCTTGTTTGAGTTCCAATTCATTCTCATGAATGATCTTATGTTCTCTTGCATAACGAGCCACTTGATTAATATGAACTGTTAGAAAGTCTTTATTTACGCCTGAGATATCTATTTCAGTACGCGCTTTCTTATAAATTTCTGCAAGCACACATAAAGCATTGCGTAATCCTGCATTAAATTCTTCATGAGCATGAATTGAATTCACAATCAAAGCGGGCGCATAATAAATAAGACACGCTGTTGGTTCATCATGAGAAAGGCCACATAATAATAACTCTTTTATCAATATCTCTTTATATAATTGTGGTAATTCTTGCCAAACAGAGAGAATTTCTTGTCCTTTTTCTACATCAAAAGAGCGTGATAAAGCTGTAATACGCGCCAGAGCAAACCAGTCTGCTCTTGTTGAAGAAATCCCAACGTGATCTAGGCGTTCTTGCATATATGCTTGATATAAGGATAGCACATCTCCATTACCCGCTAACATCAACTGAATAACGTGATTATAAGCTTTATAATTATGATCATTCATCGTCAAAGAAACATGATGATTAATATGACCTGTGACACCTGCAAAGTCATACAATTCGGTCAATAAGCGAATACGCTTAGCTCTATCATCTGTATGATGAAGCATCTTAATAATATTACAGGGGAGGTTTTCGCCCTGGACAAATTGCCCTAAATTCATATCGCTTTCTAGACCTTCAAGATATGCTTTTTGATTATCTGGGGAGAGATCTAAAAACCCTTTAAAAAGCTCAGATTTCTTGCGGGTTAGTTCATGTAAAAGACGGTCGTGATCTTCTGCATAAACACCAAACACATCTTTATATAATTCACTTAAGGCCTTTGTTTTCCCAATATCTTGTGCGATTAAGGCATATAAAATAACGTCCAAATCATCATCACTGGCTACAATTTCTTGCGTCAGATGACTTAGCTTTCGCCAATTTTGATCTGAAAGATGAGGAAATTTTTCACGGTCACCTTGATGGGCTGCTTTAAATAGTTTTAACCCTAAAAATGTTCGATCTGCTTCTATTGCTGTTTCATGAATTCGGATAGACGGTTCAAAGACTTGGTAAGCAAGGGCTGTTTCTTTCAATCGTTGGCTTCCCTCAGGTGAGCTCTCTGCTTCACCTGCTAACAAAACAGCTTCTGGACAATACGCTACAAGCGCTTTTAGAAACTGTGTATCCTCCATCGTGACAAGAGTATCAAGCATCATACTTGTCTGCCTTTTTTTTATAATTATTGGATCTTATCCTACCCTATTTCGTTCCCTCTCACAATCATATAGATGCATATTTCTTGCATCAATTGCTAGATAATGATAGTAAAAAGCACATATATTTAAGAGGGAAAACATCAAAGATGAGTGCATACGAAATTGTCATTATTAATTTGAAAAGAAGCACTGATCGCCGCGCGAAGATGACGGATGAAGTTTCGAAACTAGAAACCCCTTTTCGTTTTTTTGATGCCGTAGATGGCAGCACGCTCTCAGACGCATTCCTCAAAAACAAAACCTCTTTCTTTTCTTCCTTCTTAAGTGGTCGCAAACTTTTAAAAGGTGAAATTGGATGTTACCTTAGCCATTTAGGCGTTGCCGAAGATTTATTAAAAAGCAAGGCTGATTTCTATATTGTCTTAGAAGATGATTGTTCCGTTTCAAAAGATCTAGACTCCGTTTGCTTGGCACTTTCCAACACAGATGATTGGGATATTGTGCGGCTCGAGCATCGTCACGATAAGAATTTTACAATCACAAAACCTTTAACTGCTTTAGACACACATCACTTAAAACGCGTTGATTGGTCTATATATGGCGCTGTTGGATATGCCTTAAGCCGATCTGGTGCAGAAAAGATTGTCAAAGCATCAAAAAAAATCACCTATGCTTTTGATATCTTATTCACGCGCTATTGGGCTTATGATCTAAAATATTACGAGGTGTGCCCACCTGTCATCACTTGGGAAGATGAAATTCAGTCTGATATCGACCCGTCTTTGAAAGACAATGCGCCTAAACGTATCCGTAAAAAGAATAGACTTATCCTTGGTAAAAAACTACGTAACTTATATGATGGCATACGAAAAAGACACGCTAGGAAAAAAATCCGAAAAAGCGGATGAAAAAATATGGAAAAAATGGTCGACATTCTGTAAAGATTATGTTAGAAAAGATCCCACTAAATATAAAAAATTAAGAAGAAAAAAATGAAAACAATTCTAATAACAGGCGGTGCTGGCTTTATTGGCGCGAATTTTGTCATACATATGCTCGCCAAATACCCAAATTACCGCATTGTAAATCTTGACCTTCTTACCTATGCTGCCTCTTACGACGTTATTAAAGGCCTAGAAAGCCATGATAATTATCACTTCGTTAAAGGCGACATCAAAGATAAAGCGCTCATAGAAGAGCTTTTCAAAACATATAATATTACAGATGTGATTCATTTTGCCGCAGAATCTCATGTTGATAATTCAATTGAGAACCCAGCTGTTTTCCTTGAAACAAATATTATGGGGACATTCACACTTTTAAACACAGCTTACCGCCATTGGATGGATGGTCCACACAAGCTTAAAGACGCTTATAAAACCGCACGCTTTCACCATATTTCAACAGATGAAGTATATGGGACACTTGGTGAAACAGGTCTATTCTCGGAAGAAACAGCCTATGCCCCCAATTCTCCTTATTCCGCATCAAAAGCCTCAAGTGACTTTATTGTACGAGCTTACGCGGAAACATATGGACTTAACACTGTTATTACAAATTGTTCAAACAATTACGGTCCTATTCAGCATACAGAGAAATTGATCCCAAAAATCATTCATAATGCTTTATCTGGCAAAGATATTCCAATCTATGGAACGGGAGAAAATATTCGTGACTGGCTCTTTGTCTTAGATCATTGTCGCGGTATCGATCTCGCCTTTCATAAAGGGGAAAATGGTGAAAATTATAATATCGGTGGCCGTAATGAACGCACAAATAACGAAGTTGTCCGTACGATCTGTTCATTATTAGATAAAAAACGCCCCAAAAGTGATGGCACATCTTATAAGGATCAAATTAACTATGTCCAAGACCGTGCTGGCCATGACATGCGCTATGCGATTGATGCTACAAAAATTGAAAATGAGCTCGGGTGGAAAGCGTTAGAAAATTTTGATACAGGTATCGATAAAACAATTGATTGGTATCTAGCTCAAATAGATACAACACAAGAGAATAAGGATGTTACCACTGAGAAAGTGGCTTAATAGATCAATTAAAACACAATAAGGAGCTTTTTAATGAAAGGTATTATTTTAGCAGGAGGAACAGGGTCACGTCTTTATCCAATGACAAGTTCTGTGTGTAAACAGCTTTTACCCGTCTATGATAAACCAATGATTTATTACCCTTTATCAACCTTGATGTTGTTAGGGATCAAAGAATTTTTGATCATCAGCACCCCAACAGATACACCCCTCATTGAAAATCATTTAGGTGATGGTAGTCAGCTTGGGCTTACAATTGACTATAAAGTCCAACAAGAACCAAAAGGGATTGCAGAAGCCTTTATTTTAGGTGAAGAATTTATTGGTGATGATACTGTTGCTCTTATTTTAGGCGATAATATTTTCCACCTAGGTCGCCAAATCCAAACACTATCTGAAAAGGTCAAAGATCACACAGGCGCACGTATTCTTGGTATCCGCGCTCAAGATCCAGAGCGTTTTGGCGTTATTGAATTTGACGAGAATTACCAAGTGGTTTCTTTAGAAGAAAAACCTCAAAATCCAAAATCAGATTATGTTGTCCCTGGTCTTTATTTCTACGATTCAAAAGTCGTTGACTATGCTAAGAACCTCAAACCATCTCTGCGCGGTGAGTTAGAGATTACAGACATCAATAAGATATATCTTAACAACAATGAATTAGAAGCCTCTCCTTTCGGACGCGGAGCTGTTTGGGCTGATGTTGGGACTGTATCCTCTCTTTTAGAAACAGCACATTTTATTTCTCTCATTGAAAATATGCAGAACTTAAAAATCGGATGCATTGAAGAAGTTGCTTATAATATGGGCTTTATCAATGAAGAAGGCTTAAGAAACATTGTTAACACGATCAAAGCAGGTTCTCCTTATCGAGATTATTTAGAACAATTCCTTCCAAAACAACCTACAGTGCCTTTCACAAAAACGGAGATTGAAGATGTCGTTGTTTTCGAACCTCGTATTTTTGAAGATAGTCGTGGCTATTTCTTTGAGTGTTATAACAGCAAAACTTATGAAGAAGCAGGCATTAAAGCTAATTTTGTACAAGATAATCAATCAAAGTCAGAATATGGAACAATTCGCGGCCTTCACTTTCAAACAGGTGATCACGCCCAGGCAAAGCTTGTCCGTGTTATTTCAGGAAAGATTTTAGATGTCGCTGTTGATTTACGCCCCAACTCTCCAACTTTTGGACAACATGTTGCTGTTGAACTCTCATCTATCAATCAAAAGCAACTCTATATTCCAAGAGGCTTTGCGCATGGTTTCTCTGTTTTAAGCGAGACCGCAATTGTTGCTTATAAATGTGATAATTTCTACGCCCCACAAGCTGATGGCGGGTTGATGTATGATGATGAAATCTTAGATATTGATTGGAAAATTGCACCTGAAGATGTGATTATCTCTGAAAAAGATCAAAATCATCCAACATTCAAAGACTATTGCGGCATAAATACGCTTGAAGCGATAAAAGGCACACCAATCACAGTAACAGAAAAAAAACGTGCTTAAGACTTTTTAAGCTCATAAACATGACCTGTTATATAACTTGGTTCTGCGACCTTGCGACCTTGGATCATGCCATCTTTATAAATCTTTTCTGAACATTCTTTTACAAAAGAAAAACCTTTCTTTTTATAAAAGGCAATGGCACGCTCATTATCGTCTATCACTTCTAAATAAAGACGTTTTAAAGACAAGGTTTCAAAGCCATAGTCAATCACATGCGATAGCAACTCTTTTCCAAACCCACGACCATCTAACCCACGCCCTAAAGGAATTAAAACACGCCCAATTTCAGCTTCTTTATTCTCAACAATATTGATCAAAGCAATTGTACCAATCAATACACCACTTTGCTCAAGGACAAAATTTCTTTGGGAAGGATCTGCATTATTCTTTGCCATCCATGCACAATATTCTTCATAAGACACATTGGGGAAAGTATAAAAATAAGGATAATGACGCTCATCAAAACGCCACTCAAACAAGAGGGGCATATCCTTTTCTTCAATAAGCCTTAATGTTGCAGACATACTTACCCTTTGTAAAAATCGTGAATAGTCTTTACGACATAGGCAACATCATCTTCTGTTAAACGCAGATGAATTGGAAGAGATAAAAGCTCATGAGAAAATGATAATGAATTAGGGCAAGTCCCATTTGCGTAACTATACATCTTGTATTCTGTATTATCCGTATAATGAACACCTGGATAGATACCCTGTTCATTCAAATACACCAACAGCTCATCTCTTTTCTCTGCGCGAATTTGACACAGATGTTGAGATGATATGCATTCAGGTGACATAGCAACCACTGTAACCTGATCAAGATCTTTTAAGCCGTCTTGATACCAGCTAGCAATCTGGCGACGATATTCATTATCCTGATCTAAATATTGGAGCTGTACTAATCCAATAGAGGCAATAATAGAGTTCCCATGATATTTATGGCCGACATACTCAACATCATATTTCCATTTATAATTATTCTTCTCAGTTGTTGCACGTGCATAAGTGTCTTTATTAATACCGAGCCATGATTTTTTACGCGCGATCTGGTCAAATTTTTCATCCGCAAAACAAATCATGCCTGAATCAGCCGTTGGCATATTCTTAACCGCTTGAAATGAATAAACTGTAACATCCGCTAACTGCCCTGGCATCGTACCGTCCAAATAGCGTGTGCCAGCCATATGAGCCGCATCTAAAATAATCTTTAAACCATATTCTTTACAAATCTCAACGACCTCCTTAAAGCGCCCTGTATTCCCACCGAAACCAACAAACATAACCGCTTTTGTATTGTCTGTGATACGTGCTTTTACAGATTCTGGGGATAAACATAAAGACTCATCAACATCTGCGAAAACAGCCTTAAGATTGTTATGAAGGATTGCATGATTTGTAGAAATAAATGTCAAAGGGGTTGTGATAATTTCACTTTCATCATCCCATTTATGTTCTGCCTTAAAAATCTCTAATGCTAAATTCAAACCAACAGTCGCTGAGGCGATATAATGCGCATTTTCATGCCCTGTATAGGCTTTCCATTTATCTTCCAACTCAACCGTTTTGAACCCCATACCAGTCCAGCCCATATCAAGACATTCTTTGATATGTTCTAAACATTCATCTGTTCTAAAGGTTGGTTTAAAAAGCTGAATATTCTTCTCTGGTGCAGACATCTGTAATCCTTTTTTATCTCTATTATTTTGATAAAAGCAACTCTATCATGAGACCACTAGAAGTCAATCAGATTAAAAGAATTTCACCCCATAGAGCTTGACATCATCAAACACAAACCATATAACATAATTAATAAATATGATAAAGACAAAGGCAAAAACTATGAGTTTATTTAAATCACTATTTGCAAGAAAAGCAAACGGACATTCCACTACTGAACCCAAAAATAAGCCGAAGAAAGCATCTACGACAGAACAACCAGCTTATGTAGATGGGTTTGATTTTGAAACAGGGGATAATAACTGGATACGTGCTATTGATTTTGTAAATATCACCCTACAGAATCTTAAAAATTACTGCCCTCAACTCTCTCACAAAGATCGTTCAGATTATATTTTCAGGCTTACAAGTGAAATCCCAACATGTGTTGTCAATTCTGAACGTGATTCCTACATTGGTAACGGAGATTTGATCGCACCTGAGCACGTCTATTTCAAACTATCAGATGCGCTTGAGTTATCCATGAAAGCTGGTAGATGGATAGGTGTCATGAGGAATATTGCCCGTATGCGATACTATAATTATGATGTCACTAAAGGGAGAGATGATAAACAGATAGCTGCAAATGAACATATACACGACCATATCAAACCCTCTACATTACTTGCCTTACACGCCTTATTAAAAGATGGCAAAACGCGCACGGCAGAAGAGCTAAGAAAATCAAAAAACTATACTCTCTATAAAAAAGATTCTCCGAAACCGCCACCTTTCTTCTTTAGCACGGATGATGCTATTTCAACATTCCGATTTGCATTAAGAAGAGGAAAGAATGTGCGTGTTAAACGTGGCAGAATAAAGGTTCCTAAACCACCTAGCTTTAAATAATGTGAACCATAAAACATCATTTATCCTTTATATTTGATCTAAAGATCGTGTATGGTACAGATATGATTTAAATAACATTATTTAAGGTATCACATGCGAGTTTTAGAGCTATTAGGATTAAAAAGAAAACGCCATAAAATTATTTCTAATGATTACAAAGAATATACACGACAAAATCGTTTCTTTAGATCTTTAAAAACACAAAATGACGATGATTATTTAGTAATTGTAACAAAGCCCAGCACGCATTATCTAGCCCATGCCCTCCTCTTTAAACTCTTAGACGCTGGTATAAATTGTAAATTAATCGGCGATCTTATTCCTGGAGAAGTTGAAACAGATAGACCTCATCTTATTTTCTGTCCTCAAAGCTTTGATAAAGACGTTTTGCCACCGCACTATATAACATATCAAACAGAGCAAACAACGAATGAGAAATGGTTCCAACCTCATCATCTCGAAATCTTAAAAAACTCGGATCTCATTATTGATTACAGCTCTGAAAACATTGATTTTTTAAAGAAAAACAATATTACATCTAATGAAATTATCTATCTGCCGACAGGTTATATTCATGATTACCATCAACATTTAATCACATACGATATTTTAAAAAAATCTAGCGTCATGCAAGATTATTTATCACGCCCTTACGATGTTGTATTTTATGGTGATCCTAATAATGATCGACGCCGTGCTTATTTAGATGCTTTTGAAAAAGCAGGTATTCATGTCAAAGTTATTTGCGGGCTTTATGGAGATAATTTAACAACAGAGCTATTAAAATCAAAAATCATTCTTAATATTCACTATTTTGAAAATGCTTTATTTGAAACAGGCCGTATATATCAAACGCTTGCAACGGGGTGTCATATCATTAGTGAAAAGAGTATTGACCAAAATGAGCATGGCGTTGTAAACGATATTATTGACCTTTGTGAAACAGATAATATTCAAGAAATGATTGAAAAAACGCGCTATTGCTTAGAAAACCCCAACCATGTAACAACATTATTAGATAAACGCAAAAGCGCACCCTTTGATGATCCCTATACAAAAGCTGTTACATCTATTTCACAGTATCTAGCCAATAAGTAAGTGCAGCATAAACCCTTTAAACTTTGATAGTTTCGATGAAAAAAGTATATCTATATCAAGATTATGTTTTCAATAATGACATCCTTCGCAATCGATTGATTGATGTCTTTGGGTATGGCTCTGTCCACGCTATTGATAGTACAACATTACACCAGAAATTAACAACAACGCCTCCGGATCTCTTTGTTATGCCTGGGGGTGCAGATCTTTATTTATGTGAAAAATTAACGTCTAAAGACCTGAATGCATTAAAAAAATATGTTGCAAGTGGAGGCTCCTATTTAGGTATTTGTTCTGGTGCTTATTTTGCCAGTGGCTCAATTAAATGGGCGGAACATTACCCTGATTTTTCTATAATCGAAAAACGCGCTCTCTGTTTTCACAAAGGATGTGCCACGGGCCCTATCCCGACTTATTGCAAAGAGCCAGACCAGCCTTTATTTGACAGTGCCTGCACCTTATCAAATGAGAATGGGGAAATCTTTAAAGCCCTTTATCGTTCAGGCCCAGTTTTTGAGGAAGGATATGGAGAAAAAGTACTATATCGCTATGAAGATGTTGAAGATAAACCCGCTGCTATTATTCACTTAAATGTTGGCAAAGGAAACGTCATTTTAATGAGTCCTCATTTAGAGTTTAGATCGTCTGACTGGGATAAAATTGTTTATCAACAGAACAATCACTGCTATGAAGACAATCTTAAACTCTCAGAAGAGATAAGCCCCTATGATTGTTTTATTGATACTGTTTGGCGAGATATTCTCTCTCAATTAACATCTTAATTAGGATGCAAAATCACGAACAGCTTGCATTGTGCGACCTACTGCCGTTAACCAACATAAAAGCCCATATATAGATGCGATCAAAATAAAATAATCAGGCAGCAAACACATCAAAATCAAGATCGCAATCGTTTCAGTCCCTTCTGTAATACCACTTAAATAATAAAATGATTTCTTGCCTTGTTTTTCATGATTTATCTCATGTTTTGCAGCAATAATCGCATAAGCAAGAAAAGAACAAGCTGCGCCAAAGAAACTAAAAACTAAAAAAGTAGCTGCCAAAGCAACATGTGGCTGCCCAACAGCAAAGAAGAAAACAGCACCTGCATAAAAAATAAAATCACTCACAATATCTAAATATCCGCCTAGATCTGTTGCCTCTGTTTGTCTAGCAACAGGACCATCTAACCCATCCATTAAACGGCTCAAAATTATTAAGATAATTGCTAAATTATATGCTTGGAAAGCCAGTGCAACAAAACAGAGTAATCCTAAACCGAAACCAATACCTGTCATCATATTCGCAGTAATTCCTTTACGTGCGAGTAAACTGGCGACCTTATTTAACGGTGGATCAATAAGAGGGCGAATATGAGAGTCTAACATGTAACGGTTTCCTTTTTAAAATGGAAGTTTTTGTAACCAAGAAATAATTTTCTTTGTTTTATCACTAAAAAGTGACGGTGTATACCATGCTCCTGCGACACGTTTATTAATCTCACCTAAGGTTGGATAAGGGGCAATCATCTTGGTAAAAGCACCTATCTTTAAGCCATTAGAAATAGCAAGCCCCCACATTGAGATCAGCTCTCCTGCATGTTCGCCAATAATCGAGGCTCCTATAATATATCCTTTTTTATCCGTTATGACTTTGACACGCCCTTGTATTTTACGCTCTGCTATGGCGCGATCATTTTCTTTAAAATCCCATGTCACTACTTTAATTGATGCACCATAGCACTTCCTCGCCTCTGCCTCTGTTAGCCCCACTTGTGCAACTTCTGGAGATGTATAAGTCACCCATGGTAATGCCTTATAATCAACTTTCGACCAAAACATCTTAAAACATATGTGCTTAATCACAATACCCGCATGATAGCCAGCAACATGTGTAAATTGAGGACCACCCACCACATCACCAATTGCAAAAATATGGCTTTGAGATGTTTTTAAATGAGCATCAACATCGATCCCTTTTTGCGAAAAAGCTATTCCTGCCTTCTCAAGATCAAGCTTATCTATATTTGCGACACGTCCTGTCGCGGCTAAAAGATGAGATCCTGACAAGACTATTTCTTGTCCTTTACTCATTATTGTTAGATGTGCTTCATTTTCCAAATGGGCAACAGATAGCACTTCATGTTTTTCATAGAGCTTAATACCTTCTGCTAACAATTGCTGTTTAACAATAGCCACATGTTCTTGATCATCACGCGGGAGTATCTCGCCTAAATCAACGACACTCACCTCACTGCCTAAACGTCTATGCGCTTGAGCCATTTCAAGGCCAATAGGACCGCCCCCTATAATCAATAAATGCTCAGGGTGATCTCGCAAATCAAATATCGTTTCATTCGTTAATATTTTATCCTGTTCAAGTCCTTGAATAGGTGGGACAAAAGCACGTGATCCTGTTGCAATAACAAAATATCTAGCTTTGATTTTATGTACACCTGCTTGTACAGTTTTACGATCAAGAAACCGTGCATGTTCTCTAATAACCTGCACACCAAGACCTTCAAAACGCTCTTGTGAATCGTGCGGTTCTATAGTTTGTATAACCTGTTTTACATGATCTTTGACTGCAGCATAATCTATTTCAACTTTATGCGCCTTTATTCCTGTAATTGTTTCATCTTGATGTGCATAAGCTCTTTTTGCTGCTGCGAGCAATGCTTTTGATGGCACGCACCCTGTATTAAGACAATCACCGCCCATCTCTGCTTTCTCAATTAAAACTGTCTTCATTCCTAACTGTGTAGCAACTGCTGCGACACTCAGCCCCCCAGAACCCGCGCCAATAATACAAATATCTGTTTTAATTAAGCTCACATTTACCTCACTTTATTCAAAGACCAGTTATAGTCTAAAAACCTTATATCCTTTGTTGCCTTTATTTTTTTATAATGAGATATCCATTCTGATATATTTCCTTTTTTGAAATCTTCTTTATACCAATCAAAAATCTTGGAAATATAAATCACATGATCATCCTCATAAAAGCCTTTTTTTGTATTACTTAAAGCACCAGTTATTTGTGCTAAAAACTGTCGATTGAGTGTTTCAACTAAATAAATCTCACGTCTTAAATCTGGACATGATATGGATGCACAATTCAGAGCAAAGTGAATACGTGCATCTTTCATAGGGCGTAAAATCTCATGTTCAATGTGATCCAAGCTATAGTCTTTACCTTGGATCGTCCATGTGTAATATGTCCAGGCAGATGAAAAAAAGCTTCCTAAGTTTTTAATTGAATCTGTTTCTTGTTCTGTAATGATTAAATCTATCGTCAAAAAATTATAGAGATTAATCCAAAATACTTTCTTATGCGTTTGAGAAGGGAAATCAGTTGCGTTCAATAAAGCAATCATTTCCTTTGCTTCCTTATAACGCGCATCTTGTGACCATGCCTCATAATCAACACCATTATAAATAATTTGAGAAGGATGATCTTCTACAATGCGCACATGCTCCTTTAACAACCCATTATATAAACTAGAGAATTGCTCATATGGTGTCGTTGCATTCGCTTGGTAAGGAAATAAAGAAAGTGAAAACATGATTATTAAAGAAAGCGTGCTCTTTTTTGACTTTTTCAAAAACTTTAATAATGTTGGCACTAAAGAGAAAAGCCCTAATAAAGCAAAAGCAATTAATGTTTCAAATGAAACAAGGTCTTTTAAATTTTCAATCTCTCCTAATTGCTGCCCTAAATTCACATACACAAATGTCCCTGGTATAATTCCGAAAAAAGTCGTGACGATATAAATAGAGGTACGAACATTAAAAAGAGCTGGGACAATATTCACAAGAAAGAAAGGGAAAATAGGGACTAAACGCATAAAAAACAAATAACCAATCGCATTCTCTTTCATATTCTTTTCTATCTTTTCATAAAGATTTCCTGCTTTTTCTCGTAATGTTTGACCAAGCGAGCTTCGTGCCACAATAAATATTACAGTCGCACCAATTGTCGCGGCGACCACAACATATAATGTCCCCAACCATGCACCAAATAAAAAGCCGCCGGCCAATGTTAATAATGTTGCCGCAGGAAGAGAGAGTGCAACAAAAACAATATAAAGCCCTATAAATTTTAACGCGCTCGCTACGGGCGATCCCATTACAACTTCTTTTAATATCTCTTTATTCTCTTTTAAAAGTTCCAAAGATATATATTCATGAAAACCCTGTTGATAAGCAGCTCCCATAAATATTAAAATCAAAACAAGTGGAAACCAGCGTTTTAACAATTCCATTTTTTTCATCATCTATAAAAATCATCCCTTATCTGTCAATTATATTCGCACAACAGATCAAGAAGTTACATAGCGTTTTTTTAAGAATTTAAAAGATACAGAAATCAGTCGCTATAAATATGGCGTTCTACGATTTCTATTAAAACAAAGTCTGGATTCTCTTTCTTAATTTGTTCAACTAAATGTACAAAATCAAATGTCCTATATAATGATGTTTCATAAAAAGTTTCAGAAAAGTAATCACCCAGATGCGCTTCCACGAATGAGTCATGTAAAATAATCGCACGCCCTAATCCTTTATGATTTTTATAATGAAGTGTCTCAACACCTTCATGCACACTTGTTTCTTTTTGATATTCTTGTGCGGACTGATTAGAAAAAACAACATGACTATTTGTATCATAAATCTCTCCAGCTTTACCAAGCATTGCTGCTATTCCACCTTCAAATCTGTCATTAATTTCTATCGACGCGATATCTTCTCTAGCAAGAATTGAGATAGTGATATTCTTGTTAATGAAATTCATAATTTCTTTATAAGCGATATAAGCACCCCATCCATTCCAATGCGTGTCGTAATTCATATAGGTTTGCTTTGTAATCGATTCCTGTTTCAAGGATGGTAACAAATCTAAAACGTGAATATTATTGATATCACTTATTTTCTCAATCGTTTGTTTACGTTGGGTACTTCCCTGTACATAGTCTGGTAAGTACTCATCATAGACATATGCTTTATTTGGAACAACTGCCACTAAAACAGGCACTGTTATTTGGTTAGAAAAATGTTCTAGATCTTTTAAGAAGGCATCAATTTTTTCTTCGGAAAATCGGCCTTGATAATGCTCGACACATCCTTCATAAAAAGCCCAGTCCGATTGACCAACAACGGCTCGAAACCTATTCCTTTTATGACCGGAAATACGATCTGAAATTTTTTCTTTTAAATCAATAAACTTATCTCTAAAGGCAAAATGATCATCAAAATACGCATCTAGTTTTAATGTAATATCCTCGATACTGGTCATAGAAAATGACGGAAATGTATTTAAACGTCTATTCTCTCTTAATGAAACCTCTTCATCAGGCGTCATAACACCCATAATCGGCATCAGAGCAATAAATGCTATAAATAAGATGATCAATAAATAATGTGTTAAATATTTCATGCGCATTAAAACCTAAAATATATAAACGGATTATATGTGCCAGCCGCTAAAAATGCGATTGAGATGATAAATGTCGCCATCAAGAATATATCCCTTGCAATCATCACAATTGGCTTCGATGTATTGATAAAATAATCACGGATCAAAGGCGTTGAACCAAGCAAAGCCAAAACAAATGTAACGATCAAAAATCTATCTTGTAAATATTTATACAAAAGCTGTGTAACTTCAAAATTAACCATCCCATTAAGCATCATGAACAACTGTTCTAAATTATCACTTCTAAAAATCAGCCATCCAAACATAACAACGATCGCCATATAAATCCAAGATAAAGCCTTTGGAATCTTTACTAAATAGATCTCCAAGAAAAGGCGCTCCAGAACTAGGAAAAAGCCAAAATAAAGCCCCCATATAATAAAGGTCCATCCTGCACCATGCCACAAACCACATAAGAAAAATACGATCAACAAGTTACGATAGGTTGCGAAAATACCGTCCCTATTCCCCCCTAAAGGAATATACAAATAATCCCTTAAAAAGGTTGATAATGAGATATGCCATCTTCTCCAAAACTCTTTTATGCTTCTTGAGATATAGGGATAATTAAAATTCTCTTTAAGATCAAAACCAAACATCTTTGCAAGTCCAATTGCCATATCCGAATAAGCTGAGAAATCAAAATATATTTGCAATGTATAAGCCAACACTCCAATTAACACGATATATGTTGTCAACTCACTCTCTGGTAACGCAAATATTTCATCTGCCACTTGGGCAAAGGTATTTGCAATTAAAACCTTTTTCCCAAAACCAATTAAAAAACGACGAATACCATCACTAAAGCCTAACCAAGAATGTGTCCGATTATGAATTTGTGTTTCAATATCGGCATAGCGCACAATTGGTCCTGCAATTAATTGAGGAAACAGAGAAATATACAAAGCCAAATCAAACATATTCCTTTGAACTTTTATCTCTTTTTTATTCAAATCCACAAGATAGGTTATAGCCTGAAATGTAAAAAATGATATCCCAAGAGGTAAGGCTACATCTGGGATATTAATAGATAGACTGAAAAATGTTGCTATCGAAGACAGTATAAAACTTAGATATTTAAAATAACACAAAACGGAAAGATTTAAGAAAACACCTGCCATTAAAATATAAGAGCCTGTGTTACGATAGCGATCAATCAAAAGACCAATGCTGTAATTCATCACAATTGAAAGCAGCATAATAAGGACAAAGACAGGTTCACCCCAAGCGTAAAAAACCAGAGATCCTGCTAATAAAACAGCATTTGAAACCTTTATATTTTTATGAACTAAAAAATACCCCAACAAAAGCAAGGGCAGAAAATAAAAAAGAAATGTTATAGAAGTAAATAACAAAAAGCTTGTTTCCTAATAATGTTAAAAAGCCGTAAATGCTTTATAAATCGAGAAACTTTGTTTTTCAATATTTTTAATCATTTCATCGCTAATATAGACTTTTAATGTTTCAAAACAGATCATGCCGGACGACAACAACAAGACCGCTAATAAAGCAAATTAGATCCTTAACCTATATAGATAATCTGGGCATTTGAAACTAAGTTTAACGATGCTGAATAATCGACATAGCCTTCTAATACAGCAAAATCCACATGATCCGAAGACGTAGAAGCATTTCCGTCATAATCAAGAGATAGAATTGTGTTTCCATCTTCAACACGACTAGATAAAAAATCATCAATACTATCTTGTGATGCATTATATTCTGTGTCTGTTAAAAGATCTTGAATATCAATTTTATCGTCGATGCTATTAAAATCACGAATAGCATCAAGTCCCACATCACCAGCTTTAAAGACAAAAATATCAGTACCATCGCCTCCAAATAAACTATCGGAGCCATCACCACCATATATGACATTATCTCCATTACCGCCAAAGATAAAATCATCGCCATCTCCACCATAAAGTGTATCATGCCCTTCTTGACCGAAGATAAAGTCATCACCAGCGCCACCATCAATAAAGTCGCTTCCAACTGCGCGAATAGAATCTTCAGCGGTCACACTCTCAATCATCATTTCTCGCAAATTACTACCAATATAATCAAGAGTATCTGCACGATCCCAATCAGGATTAAGGGCACTCGCACCAGATTCTAACAATTCAAATATATGCCATCCTGCGCCTGGATCTGTACCTAAGTTATGATCTTGAGCTAATATATCGGTAAACAAAGAATCTCCAAAAATGAAGTCATCTCCTTCGCCTCCTAAGATGACATCATCACCAACAGCCTCCAATCGTAATATTGGATTTGTTTGTTGGAAAATAGCTTCTAGATCTTCTCCAGAAGTTGCTCTTAACGCTTCACCTGTTGAATCAATTCTATCCATATTTGTTGGAACAGAAAGAGGGTAATCAATCGCGACAGCTATTAATTCTTCACTTAACTGTTGAAGGGTTGCGACTTCATCACTGCCATCCGCGCCAAAGACAGCTTCCAAAGCCTCACCATTATATTGTCGCACAGAAGCACCCGTAGCATCATTGACCGAATGGCTAGGTGTACCATCACTAATAAAATAAGTATAATTCAATGCACCTTCAATGGCTTCATCACTATTAAACCACGTGATTGTATCCTGCATTCCGGCTTCATAATTTGTACCAATACGAGAAACCAACCCATCTATAAAATCAATAGCATCTTGATATCCTGTTTCCTCATTAACAGTAAATGTGACTTCATGCTCTGTGATCGCACTAAAGGTCGTAAAATGGACTTGAACAACACCATTGGTATAAGTTGACATCTCTGTCATAAAACCTTTTGTCATTTCAATTAAGCGTTGCATTCCTGTTGTTCCATCTGCAAAAGATGTATCCATAGATCCACTAATATCCAAAATCATTGCGATATTAAAATCTTGAGTATTGGCCTCTCCATCATCTCCTGTACCCGTTGAAATATAAGAGCCACTACTATCACCAATTAATAAATCATTATTATTACCACCTTGAATGACACCAAAACCTTCTCCCACATCAAATTCTTTTGTTGATGTAAAATCATCATCCCCTGTACCACCAACGATAAAAACAGCAGGGTCTATTTCTTGAGGTGTAATATCGCCATCATCATTCACAATTTCTTTTGGGATATAAAACGCCTCTACATCCGCTATTAAAAAATTAGCTTCTCCATTCCCTTTACCAAGCTGAGATTGTGCATAAAACTCCATATGAGTAATAAGCGCACCTTCCCCCATTTCTATTGCCTCAAAATCAAATGAAATTAATTCATTCTCGAAACCACCTTCAAGAACAAGTGTATATTGAGTAGGGTCGCTTGAACCTTGCTGATAGACATCAAAGATAAGGATATCATCAACATTCTTGTTCCCATGATCAACAACAGAGATCGTCACTTTATCTGCTGGGTCATCTAAATTAATTGTAACCGTTTCAAGCTCTTTGCCTGAGTTTCCTTTACGACCATTCCCAAAGACACCAATACCTCCAGGTGCTTTTCCTGTATCAATCCAATTCATCGTTCCTTGTGTGGAGGATTTAACAATTTCAATGCCATTGTTATAATAAGATGTCATTTTCCCAGAAAAATCACCTTTTTCAGGAGAAAGGAATAAAGAATATGGCTGTTCCGTTTCTGCAAAAATCACCGTACTCGTATCATCAGACGATGTTATATCCGTGTTTGTATTTGAAAATTGCTGAGCTTTTAACAACTGATGTTCAGCAAAGATTTCTGGCGCATCAACAAAGTTAACTGTTGATGACGTATTAAAAATATCGAAAAAGTTTTCAAGACTATCTTCTCGAAAATCTTTCTCATTTACGTTATTAACAAGATCTTCTAGCGAAGCCTCTTGATTGTTAAATGTTGGAGACATTCTAACCTCCCTAAGACATGTGTGTGTTTCACGTTCTTCATGAACGACTCTCTATTTTAACCAATTACATGTAAATATTTTAATAAATTATGGAAAAATTTTAATAAAAGCCAATACATACAACAGTATACAGTCTTAAAGATATTTATTATTGAAAGATTTTTATTTATAAACGCTTTGCAAGACAGAGAAAAAAGCGTCTATTTCTGCATCTGTTTTATAAGGCGGATTAATAATCGCGACCCCAGACCCCAAAGCTCTCTCTGGTGCATTTTCAAACACCCATTCATGAAAATACAAGGCATTTGGGTCAATTATATATTTTTGTAATTCTGTCTTTAAGGTTTCGTACAAACCATTTTTCAACAATGGATACCAAATTAAGAAAACACCTGTATTCCATTTCTTATAGGCTTTAGCCGTCATGCGTGCGATATCACTATATTCGCTCTTAATTTCATAGCTTGGGTCAATCAAAACCAAACCACGTGCTTGTTTAGGGGGAAGTAATGCTTTTAATGCTTCATAAGCATTTCGTGTGTCTATACGGACTTTTTGAGGGAAATGATGCTTGTTCTCTTTTAAGGCGTCAAGCTCTTGTGGATGTATTTCACATACACTCAACTCATCTTGCTTTCTCATCAGATGACTTAAAAGATAAGGTGAGCCTGGATATAATGAGCTAGTTCCTTGCTTTTTATTCAAAGCATCAACACATGTCTGTAATGTTTGGATCGCTTTTGCATCCGTGTTTCTTAACAATCCATAGCCATGCTCAGCTTCTTTTGTTTTAAGAGCCTCTGGCGCTTTTAAATCGTAAAAGCCACGCCCTGCAAAAGCATCAAGTAAGAATAAAGGTCGCTCTTTTTCTGTAAGAAGCGATAAAAGAACACATACAGTCAAATGCTTGTGTACATCCATCTTGCCACCAGCATGATACATATGTTGATAACTCAGCATGGAGCGACCTTTTAAACTTTCTTATTTCTGAGCAGCGGCCTTCTTAGGTGCTGATTTATGAGGGGCTGCCTTCTTAGGTGCAGACTTATTCACGGCTTTCTTCTTTTTAAAGCTCCATTTTGGCTTTTTACCACGTCTGAAAGGCTTTTTACCATCTCTCCTAGGACCTTTTTCCTCTTCTGAACGCTTTTTATCTGGGTTCAATAAGCAATCAATTTCATGCCATCTACGGCGATCAGCGGGTGTTACAAAACATAACGCATACCCTTTTGCACCAGCACGCGCAGTACGACCAATTCTATGGATATAGTCTTCTGGGCATTGTGGTAAATCATAGTTAATCACATGCTCAACATGAGGAATATCTAAGCCACGCGCTGCAACATCTGTTGCAACAAGAATTGTATATTTCTTATTACGAAAACCTCGAATAACGCTATCTCTTTTGCTTTGTCTTAGGTCACCGTGGATCGCATTTGTTTCAAAGCCTTTTTTACTTAAACGTTCTGCTAGTTTTTCTGTTCCTCTTTTTGTTTTAGCGAAAATAATAACCGACCCATCGCGTTCTTGAAGCTGAGTGATCAAGTTCGTGTATTTATCTCCGTCTTTAACATGAAGGACTTCATGTTCAATTTTTTCGGCTGGTGATGATGGTGCATCAACAACAACTTGAACAGGATTATTCATGTATTTACTTGCGATCTTAATAATTTTATCAGGTAATGTCGCAGAGAATAAAAGCGTCTGACGCGGCTTCAGCATGAATTGTAAAATATTTTCAATCTGTACTGTAAAGCCAATATCCAACATGCGGTCTGTTTCATCCAACACAAGAAAATCTGTATCATGAAGCATTAAGCTACCGCGTTGTAAATGGTCATTAATACGACCAGGTGTTCCAACGATTAGTCTTGGACGACGTCTTAACTGTTGGAATTGTTTCGGCATAGCTTCACCCCCAATTAAAAGGGCTGATTGAATCGATGACTTTTTACCCAACATATCTTTTAATTGTTGAGATACTTGCATCGCAAGCTCTCTTGTTGGTGTCATCACCAAGCACATAGCACGTGGGTTTGATAGTAAATGAGCGACAAGGGGAATACCATAAGCACCTGTTTTCCCTGTTCCTGTTTGCGCAGAACCAAGAATATCTTTTCCTTCCATTGCAATTGGAATAGCTTTGGCTTGAATAGGTGTTGGATTAGTGAATCCCATTTTCTCCAAAGATGTATTTAACGCCTCTGGTAAATTCATAGATTGAAAATTTTGCATGTAATTAAGTCTTTCTGTAACAAATTCCTTATAAAAGGTTTTTTAAATTAAGAGTCATACGCCTAGAAAATGAGCTTTTCTCATTTTCTGCTTATACTCTTATTCAAATGCCTAAAGGAATAACTGTACAGGTGTGACCAATACGTCTTACATCAGGAAAAGCTCTGTTTTAGCTTTATTCTAGCAAGAGTAATCTAAACTCACGCCCCTTATAAAGTATAGGTATTACCAAAGTCAAGTGTTTTATGTAATATAAATATTTTTAATCTATATTAAACTCCTTGCTTTATCTAGGTTTATCCGCTATAAGGGGCGTGAGTTTTGTTGCTCTTGCTAGAATGAAGCTGTTTACATAGCAAGTCTTAAAATGATAAGGCCCCTGAAGATCCTCCCTAAATTGTTGATCCTAAGTGTCTGAATAAGAGTAATATACTAAGAAACATGGTGTTACTTAGCATATATACAAATACTCATTAACACCTAAACGCTAAAGGAAAAATACAAATGGCAAACGGTACAGTAAAATGGTTTAACACAACTAAAGGCTACGGCTTTATCGCACCTGAAGATGGTTCAAAAGATGTTTTTGTTCACATCAGTGCTTTGGAAAAAGTTGGTCTTCGTCAATTAGAAGAAGGTCAAAAAGTTTCATACGAGCTTGTAACAAGTAGAGGTAAGACAGCCGCTGAAAATATTGAAGTTCAAGCAGCTTAATCTTTCTCTCATTTGAAAGTTTTTAAAAACGCTCAGACAGTATAAATTGTCTGGGCGTTTTTTTATTTTGTAAAGGTTTATAAGCCCTATATTACATGCTATTATAAGTCGCGAATATTCGATTCGGCTCTATATTAAGGTTTCATGAAATATAACTATTATACATTGTTAGCATTTTTAGCAGGATTTCTTATTTTTTCTTGTGGCTATGCTTATGCGCAAACACTACCCACACCTGCCGACCCTTCTCGTTTTGATGACCGTTTCAACCGTCCTCTTTCTACACCTGAAACACCAACGATTAAACCAAAAGAAGAAACACCGCTTTCACAAAAAATTCCTTTTGCAATAGAAGGGGAAGGTTTTCTACTGAATAAAATATCCTTAGAAGGAAATACAGTTATCAGTGAGGATGACTTAGCGTTTTTATTTAAAGATTATATTGGACAATCTGCTATTTTTGACACCCTACAACATCTAACTGCAAGCATCACAAAATATTACCGTGAGCGCGGTTATTTCTTAGCCAAAGCACTTTTGCCCGAGCAAGAGATCAATAACGGTGAGCTAAGGATCCGTATTATTGAAGGTTATATTGACTCTGTCATTATAAAAGATCCGGAAAACAGATTAACCGCTCAAGACGATATGACAACAAAGGCGTTGATCAAAAAAATAAAGGATTTAAAGCCTCTTCATGGCCCTTCATTAGAACGCTATATTTTACTTTTCAATCAAAGTTCACACCTCTTTGTGAGCTCTACATTAGCCGCTTCAAAATCTGAGAAAGCTGGTGCAATTGATCTTATTCTTACATTTGATCAAAACCCTTCGAAAATACATTTTGGTATTAACAATCATGGATCAAAATTTGTTGGCCCTGGTCAAATAGAAGCTAGCTATACAACAGGAAATATCTTTTCTCTGTTTGATACATTAACACTCCAAACAACCTTCTCAAGCCCTTTAGAAGAAGTCCAATATGCTCATATCTCTTATGAAACCTTATTAAGTGCAGATGGGTTAAAGTTATTAACGTCTTTTTCTTACTCAAACTCAGAACCTGGTGAAAATTTAAAGCCACTAGAAGTTGAAAGTGATAGCTACACTATCAATGCAGAACTCAGTTATCCTTATATTAAATCAAGACGTACCAATATTGATTTCACAGGCGGTTTCACCATAAGAAACAGTGCTACAGAATTTCTAGATAGTGAACTCATTGATGATAAAGTGCGTAAAATAACAGCTGGTATCTCTTATAACGGACAAGATGACTACAATGGTATTAACACCGTAGATTTTACACTTCACCAAGGATTGAATATTCTAGAAGAGAGTAAAACAGGAGCATCAACGCTCTCAAGAGCTCAAGGACGCAGTGATTTCACGAAAGCAACGCTAACGTCTAGCCGTTTCCAACATCTTCCCTATCATTTATCTTTAATCTCAATATTGAATGCGCAATATTCATCTACACCTCTTTTATCATCTGAAGAGTTTGGTTATGGGGGCGCAGAAATAGGACGTGCTTATGACCCTTCTGAAATTACAGGAGATCATGGTTTTTCAACATCTATTGAGCTCCGTTATAACAACATCCCACCTCTCAATAACAAAATTTCTTTCATTCCACATCTCTTTTATGATTTAGGGAAAGTTTGGAATAGAGATACGAATAGTTCTCCAAGATCTGCCGCCTCAGCGGGATTTGGCTCTTATTATCAAATCGATCAATATGTCAGTGGAAATATCACTATCGCTTACCCCTTAACAAAACAAGTTGCAACACCTGTTCATGGTGGAACAACGGGACCTCGTTTTCTTTTCTCTTTAAACACAGATTTTTAAGAAAATACCGCACATTTTTTTTATGAAAAAAACAAGCGCGAACCCTTGTTATACATAAGTTCGTTTACCTTTTCTTGATACTTTGTAGAGTATAATAATACTCAGGATTGGTGTGATGGATATTAACAAAGAAATGAAAACTATTTTATGCTCGTCAGCGGCTTTGATAACTATGTTATCGATGTCGACAGCTCTTGCCAATCCACAAGGTGGTGCGGTTACTGCTGGCACTGCATCAATTCATAATAATGGTTTAAAAACAGATATTTACCAAAACTCCAACAAAGCCATCATTGATTGGAATAGCTTTGACATCAACACAAATGAACATACCCAATTCCATCAACCATCCGCCTCTTCTATCACATTAAACCGCATTCATGACACTAAAGCCTCTCAAATCAATGGCCAATTAACTGCTAATGGGCATATCATGCTTTTAAACCAAAATGGTGTTGTTTTTGGCAATAATGCACAAGTTGACGTTGGTTCTATCACAGTTACAACAGCAGATATTGATAATGAAGATTTTATGGCTGGTGTTTATGATTTCAAATATGCTGGAGACCTAGAAGCTGCGATCATCAACCATGGATCAATCACAGCGCGTGATGCAGGGCTTGTAAATCTTGTTGCCCCTCAGGTCGAGAATAAAGGCCTTATCTTTGCTAAAATGGGTAAAGTTCAAATGGCTGCTGCCGATACTTTCACACTAGACTTAGCGGGCGATGGCTTTATTCAAGTGGCTCTTTCTGATGAAGATGCAACACGTCTTGTTAAAAACAGCGGACATATTTCAGCTGAGAGTGGTTATGTTGCTTTAACAGCTGTAACAGCACGTAATATTGTTGATAGCCTCGTTGAGAACAGTGGTGTCATCGAAGCTAAAGGATTAGAAACAGAAGGTGGAAAAATCATCTTAAGCGCTACCTCGGGCACAACACGCAACAATGGTACATTAGATGCCTCAGGTGCTAATGGTGGCGGAGAGATCTTGGTTGGTGGTGACTATCAAGGTCAAGGCGACCTTGCTACATCTAGTAATACACTTGTTACAGATAACGCAATCATACGTGCCAATGCCGAAGAAGGCGATGGTGGTAAAATTATTGTTTGGGGTGATGAAACAACTATCTTTGCAGGTCATATTGAAGCCTTTGGTGGGTTCACATCGGGGAATGGCGGTTTTGTTGAAACCTCTGGTAAAATTAATCTTCATATTGAACCTGGTGCCTATGTTAATGCATCAGCGAGGGACGCAAAAGGTCTTGCTGGTAGCTGGCTCTTAGACCCCTCTAACGTGACCATCACAGATGGTGGTACAAATAGTATTTCAAGTAGTGGTGGTACTATTGATCCTGCATCTGACAATTACTCTATTGACGCAGCCAGTATTACAGCCGCCCTTAACAATGGTAATAACGTGACGATCACAACCACAAATGCAGGTGGAACAGAAGATGGCAACATTACAGTTACCAATGCAACAATTGAGAAAACAGTGTCTAATAACGATGTCACTTTAACTTTAGAAGCGCATAACAATATCATAATCACCTCCTCTTCGATCATCTCAACTGCAGATGCATTGAACCTCATCTTGAACGCAGATATCGATCAAGCAACTGATGAAGGTGGGCGTATTACAATCGAAGACAGTACGATCACAACAAATAATGGTTATATTACCGCAGGTGGCGGCAGTGATCCATCAACCATGTATGCAAAAGGTAACGCAACACAAGACGATGGTATTTTAATTAGTAACTCTACCCTCACCACTGGAACCGGTAATATTTCATTAAAAGGGGCAGGATTTGATGATACTGGAACAAGTTACCAATATGGTGTTCATATAACAGATACAGCATTATTAGAGACAACAACTGGAAACATCACTATTGATGGTATAGGTGGTGCTGGTAACGATTATAATATGGGTGTGATCGTCAAGACATCTAGTACTTTACGATCAGCAGATGGAACAATTTCTATTACAGCACAAGGCAACAGTAGCGAAGCTTCTGGTAGCGCTCATAACAGGGGTTTTACTCTTTCAGCCGCCGCTACGCTTGAAACAACAGGGGCTGGTGATATTATTATCGACGCCACAGGTGGTGATGGTGGATCAAATAGGAATTATGGCGCTTATTTTACAGGAGATGGTACAAATGTAACAACCACCGCCGGCTCTATTTCAATCACGGGTGAAGGTGGCACACGAGGTGATAGCTCTGTAAATCTGGGGATCTATATCCAAGAGCAAGCTGTCATTCAATCGACAAGTGGTGATATTACGATTAGCGGAACTGGCGCCAATGGCTATGGACAAAACCACGGTGTGCAAATTTCTGATGAAGGAACATTAATTACATCTAGTACAGGTGCTATTTCCATTACCGGTATTGCTCAAACAGGAGGCGGTACTGAGCAAGAATTCGGACATGGTGTCTATATACATGCTGGGGCCGATATTATTTCAACAGGAACTGGTGTGAATGCCTCGACAATCACGCTTCACGGAACAGCTGCTGATGTTTATTCAAGAAGTCGTGGTGTTATTACAAATAGTGCCGACACTCTTATTTCATCCATTGACGGTGATATCACAATTACAGGGGTTGGTGGATCAAGTATAGAAGCTGGTAGCAATAATAATTATGCTGTCTTCATTAATGCATCATCTGCAATTCAATCAACTGGGACAACAGCAGATGCTGCCAATATCATAATTACAGGGACAGGTGGTTCTTACGAAGACGATACCTATGGTGTTTATGTCGCAAATAGTTCCACAGTCACAACCGCTGCCGGAGATATCAATATTACTGCACGTAGTAATGGAACGGTGGATAATAATCACGGATTTGTTCAAGATGATGGTGCTATTATTTCATCCAGCTTAGGCGGTAATATCACAATTGATGCTGATGGTGGCACTGGTGGCTTTGATATTAATTTCTATGATGCTGGGGCAACTATCGGGGATAGTGATGATACAAATAACATTACATTAAAAGCCGATAACATCTCCCTCGCCGATGGTATTATTGCGGCAAGCAATACAATCACCATCACTCCACAAGATTCCGCAACCACGATTGGGATAGGTGATGGTACAGGAACACTTTCATTAAGTAATGCAGAACTTGCCCTTCTTGATGTTGGGAACACTCTTATTATTGGCGAAGCTGTAACAGGAACAGGTGCGCTTGATTTAGACAATTGGGATTTATCATCAACAAGTTATGATGTTGAATTATTTGGGCGTGGTGTTGATATTGCTACCCTAACATTAGGGGCTGGTGATTTCACAGCTACCTCGCAAGATGGTCCTGACCTATATGTTTCTGGTGCTATTTCTAAACCCGATGGGACAGAAAGCGATTTGATCTTACGATCTGATCGAGATATCTATATAAATGCTAATATCTTAACGAGCAATGGCAGTGTTCTAAATACAGTTTTCAATAGTGATCGCAATTTGAGCCAAACAGGATCTGTTAACTTTGATCATGCTATAGTTGACACCAATGGTGGCTATCTCGTTGCTGGTGGCGGCAACGGTGAACTCGGTGGCGCTAATGGCATTTTAGGCGATGGCGATGGTACAGGCGCCGATGATGTTTTCGCCTATGGTAGTTTTAACACGACAAAATCAGGTGTCCTTGTTAAAGCATCAACCCTTAGAACAGATGAAGGCGATGTCTTTATAAATGGGCATGGGAGAATTGCTGGTGGCAACAACTTCTCTACAGGGGTAAGCGTACATAACGGATCTAGGATTATTGCTTCATCCGGTAATATAAACATTGTGGGTGAGGCCTATATCAATAAAACAGGGACTGGCCAAATGGGGTTAAATATGAATAATGGCTCCATTATACAAACAACAACAGACGGTGATATTTATATTACAGTTACAGGCAGTGCAAGTGGAGATGATTCAAGTGCTGGTATAAGGCTTGTTCACGATGATACTCAAATCACAACACATGATGGTAGCGTTTATATTGATACAGAATCACGCGCGACGAGCGTCTTTAGCTCAAATGCCGCTTTCTATATTAGCTCTAATGTCAATGAACCTATCAAAGTAACTGGTGCTGGTAATATTGAAATTACGGCGCAATCAGATGCCGCGAATACAAGCTTCTTCTTAGAAGGTATTTTAGGTGGTTCAGCCATGACTGGTGATATAACACTCATTGGGGATAGCTTTTACGACACTTTAAATTACGGTGTTGAAACACTTGGCGATATTTATATCAAGCCTCTAACAACATCACAAAACATCAACTTAAATAGCGTTGATAGTGGCTTATATTTAGACAATACAGATATTAGTTACTTTAACCCAGGTGGTACACTCTACATTGGTGACTCTGTGAATGGGACAGGAACAATTGATATTGATAATCTCGACCTCTCTTCTCTGGGTTTTGATGTTTCTTTATTTGGAGGTGCGATTGACATTGGTGGTTTAACGCTTGGCTCTGGTGATTTCACAGCCCATGCCCTAAACAATCAAGATTTAGTGATCTCAAGCGATATTGTTAAAACAGTTGCTGGCTCAAGCCTATTAGATTTACGCGCTGACAAAAATGTTGTCCTAGAAAATAATGATATCACTGTTTCCAATGGCTCTCTTAATATTATTTTCAATTCTGATCGTGATGCCAACCAAGATGGTAGTATTGTAATTGATACCGCCTCCATTACAAGTAATGGTGGCTATTTCATTGCTGGTGGTGGCGCAGACCCTGAAAATATCTCGGCTTGGGGGAATGCTGATTACTATAGTAACGGTATTACAATGCAGACCGTATCCGTTACAACAAATGAAGGGCGTATTGTTCTTTCAGGAAATGGATATGATGCGGGAGGCAGTGGCAATAACAATGGGATTGTCTTGAATTCAGCCTCAACATTAATCACAACATCAGGTGATATCACACTTACTGGTACAGGTGGTGACCGTACGGATGATAATAGAGGTGTTATTATTGGCAACAGTGGAACACTCATCACATCAGCAACAGGTGATATTTTAATTACAGGTACGGGCGGTTCGAATGGCGCTGCAGGAAGCGATTCTAATTTTGGTATCTATATGCTCGATGGTGCACAAATTATTTCTACAGGAACGGACACAGATGCTTCAACAATTACTTTAATTGGAACGGGAGGCGCTGGTGGTGGTGGATCAAATATTGGAATTGATTACAGAGATAGTGGCACACTTATCTCTTCGATCAATGGTGATGTTTTATTAGACGGGACAGGTGGATCAAATGGTGCAAGCGCCGATGGTGCTGACCATGGTATTAGGTTTGTACAAGGTGCTGACATCACCTCAACAGGTACATCAGATGACGCTGCAACAATTACAATTAATGGTACAAGTGCTGTATCTTCATCGGCCAATTATGGTGTTATATTTAAACATAACAATACGACAGTATCATCTCTTGGCGGTGACATTATCATCACAGGAGAAAGTCAAGGACGCACAGGCAATAACTATGGCGTATTAATACAAGGTGGTGCTGATCTTGACGTAAATAACGGTGCCGACCTCTTTTTAACAGGGATCACAACAAGTAATGGAACAACCAATAATGATGGTTTGCGCATTGAAGGAAGCGGTACAACAATTACGATGGAAGATGGAAATGCAACATTATCAGGAACAGCTTTAGGCAATGATAGTACAGATGACGCCCTCCTCATTTATGATAGTGCACAAATCATAGCCTCTGGTTCTGGTACACTTAGATTTGAAGGAACATCAGATACAAACAGCCGTGATCTCAATATTGATGGAGCAACAGTTACCCATTCTGGTACTGGCGACATCATTCTCAATGTAAATAAAGCACAACTTAATTCAGCTATTACTACCAATAGTGGTGACATTATTATTCTCCCTGAAGATAGTGCAACAACAATTGGGCTGGGCGATGGTCTAGGCACCCTATCTTTAACAGATGCTGAGTTATCTCTCTTCAATGCTGGTGGAAATTTGATTATTGGAGATAGCATCAATGGAACAGGTGCAATTGATGTTGATAACTGGGATTTATCTTCTAAATCCTATGATGTAAACCTCTATGGTGGTGCGATTGATATTGCTGGATTAACACTTGGGTCAGGTGATTTTACAGCCCATGCGCTGAATGATCAAGACCTCACGATTTCGGGCAATATTTCAAAGACAATTGCTGGCTCGAGCACATTAAACCTTAGATCAAACACGAATATTCTATTCGAAGTTGGCAATAGTATCACAGCGTCAGACGGTCCTTTAAATGTCATTTTCAACGCCGACAGAGATGCCAACCAAACAGGCTATATTTCTGTTGAAGATGCGGACATCACAACATTAGGCGGTGATATCATTATGGGTGGTGGCCTAGATCCTGTTTCCACATTTGCTTATGGAATTTCTGGGTCTGGAACGGTTGACAATGGTATCTCTATTTTTAGCACAAGTGTATTAGATGCTGGTGGTGGCGACATTACAATAAGAGGCCATGGAACGGATGCTTCTGGTACTGGTAATATTGGTGTCTATATCGAAGGCGATATTATAACAACAGGCACAGGAACAATCACTCTTGTTGGTGATAGCGGCAATGGTACCTCGACTAATTCTGGGGTTTATGTCTTTGGTACAGCATCAGATATCTCAGCCGAAAATGGTGATATAACAATAACAGGCACAGGATACGGAACAGGTGCAAACAATCATGGTATACATATCTTAAATGGCGCTGATATTCACTTAACAGGTGACGGTTCACTTCATATGACGGGAACGGGATCTGCTAATTCAACAGGGGATTCAGATGGTATCAAAATCAAAGACAGCGGAACAATTATTGAATCCCAAGATGGAGATCTCAATCTAACAGGATATGTTCTTGGAACGCGCTTTAATGACGATGCTGTTATTGTACATGCATCAGCACAAGTAGTCACAAGAGGAAGTGGTGATATTATCCTCAATGCAACCGCCGACCCGAACTCATATGGCGTGCGTATAGTTAATGATGGTGTTTTAAGGACAACGGGCACTGGCTCGATCGACATTCATACCTCTGGCAGTACTGATGATAATTTTGAGATGAGTGGTTCAGGGATCATTGATACATCACTTGCAACAAATGGGAATGTCAATATCCATACAGATACATTTGCCCTGCTTTCAAGCTCAACAATCACAACGTCTGGTGATTTAATGATTACCCCAAATGATGATGCTGCAACAATTGGTTTAGGAAGTGGCAGTGGCACACTGTCATTCGATAATTCAGAGCTTGCACTTTTAACCATTGGCTCATCTTTCATTATTGGCGACTCTGTTAATGGAACAGGCCTCATTTCAATCGACAATGCAGATGCGAGTGCAACCGGCTTAGATATTGAAATTTATGGAGGCGATATTACTGTTGATACTCTCTTTAGCGCTGATGAGTCCTTACTACTCCATTCAAAAGAAACCATTACACTAAACGGTGATGTGAGTATTAATGGCGCTGATAATTCTCTTATTCTCGTAGCTCAAAATAATTTTGTTAATAATGCTGGTGCTGATGCACTAGATGCGCGCGCAGGACGTTACTTAGTCTATGCAAATACTTTAAATAATGTTTCTAAAGGAGGCCTAACTGCAGGCCATTTATATAACAGAACTTACAGTTCAAGCGATCCATCAGCAATTAGCGCAGGGCTTGGTGATCGTTTTGTCTATACATATCAGCCAACATTAACATTTACCGCCGATGACATTTTTGTTGAGCGAAATGCCCAAAGCTTTAATGCTTTCACCTCTTCTTATGATGGTCTATTAGATGGAGATCTCGTCAATGAAGCTTTCTCTGGAACACCATCCTTTAGCAAAACTCCTGTTTCACAACGCCTTTATAATATTTTAATTGGCCAAGGCTCACTTACCAGTGAGATTGGATACGATTTCTCCTTTGTTCATGGCGAACTCACAGAATCTCTTGCTTCTGGCCTTACAAACAGCGTTGAGCAACAAATGACGTTCTTACCGGATCTAACGAAAACAACGCCATTACAAGAATATAGCTTAAGTGTTAGCTATAATGAAACCAATACAGATGGTACACAACCCCCTAAAAAATCATCTTTTACTAAAAATATAGCAACCAGTAATGAGAAAGATGCAGGTGTTCGTTTAATTCAAACTGAGCTTGTCAATATTGAAGATTCTATCACGAGCTTTTTTGACTTATGTACTTATAACGGTAGTTTTTGTAATCAATAAAAGTCAGCTTTCATCCAATAGAAACTATTTGCATTTTTTTTGCATCGCGGTATAGTCGGTTCACATAAGAACATAATAAAAAACCAACCTCTATTTAATAGTTTCATGCAATTTTCTTTAAACGCTCTTTCAAAAGAATGGTTTCACAATACACGTAACGATATCTTGGCTGGTATTGTTGTTGCTCTTGCCCTTATCCCAGAGGCAATTGCCTTTTCTATCATTGCTGGTGTTGACCCTAAAGTTGGATTATATGCCTCTTTTTCAATCGCAATCGTAATTGCTTTTGTCGGAGGTCGACCAGGTATGATTTCTGCAGCAACAGGCGCTATGGCCCTTGTCATGATCACCTTGGTCAAGGAACATGGCTTAGACTATCTTTTTGCCGCAACCATTTTAACCGGTATCTTACAAATATGTGCTGGTATATTTAAGCTCGGATCACTCATGCGTTTTGTATCACGCTCCGTTGTCATTGGATTTGTGAATGCTCTTGCTATTTTGATCTTCATGGCGCAGCTGCCTGAGTTTCATAATGTCGGTTGGGAAATGTATGCAATGGTCGCTGGTGGTTTAGGGATCATTTACATTCTGCCGCGCTTCACAACCGCTGTCCCCTCACCTCTTATTTGTATTATTGTTTTAACAGCGATCAGCCTTCTCTTTGATATAAATTTAAGAACGGTAGGTGATATGGGTGAACTGCCCTCAACACTGCCCTCTTTCTTTATGCCAGACATTCCTTTTTCATTAGAAACCTTAATGATTATCTTCCCCTACTCTCTGACATTAGCGGCTGTTGGGCTTTTAGAGTCATTAATGACAGCAACAATTGTTGATGATTTAACAGACACGGAGAGTAACAAAAACAAAGAATGTACAGGTCAAGGAATTGCCAATATCGTCACAGGTTTCTTTGGTGGTATGGCTGGCTGTGCGATGATTGGGCAATCTATGATTAATGTGAAATCAGGAGGACGCGGCCGTCTTTCCACATTATCCGCAGGCCTTGTTTTACTCTTTCTTTTACTTGTAATCAATGAATGGGTTGCCAAGATCCCCATGGCGGCGCTCGTCGCGGTCATGATCATGGTCTCAATTGGAACTTTCAGCTGGAGCTCTATCAGAGATATGAAGAAAAACCCTAAAAGCTCAAGCCTCGTTATGGTGACAACTGTTGCAATTGTTGTCGCAACTCATAACCTTGCCTTAGGTGTTTTTGTTGGTGTTTTGATGAGTTCTCTTTTCTTTGCAAGCAAGGTTGCTCAGATCTTTTCAATTCAAACACATATGGTTGAAGGCGAGAACACACATCGTTGTTACACTGTTTATGGCCAAGTATTTTTTGCCTCCGCAGATCAATTCATCGCCTCATTTGATATCAAAGAAGTCATAAGCACCGTCACTATTGATGTTAGTCATGCGCATTTTTGGGATATTTCAGCGATCAATGCTTTAGATACAGTAATTTTAAAATTCCGCAGAGAAGGAACAAATGTTAAGATCATTGGTATGAACCAAGCAAGTACAACACTTGTTGACCGCCTTGCTATTCATGATAAACCAGATGCGCTAGATTTATTAAAAAATCATTAGAGGGAGTGGCTAAATGACAAAAATTTTAACCTGTATTGATGGCTCTGCTTATGCCGATAATATTTGTGAAAACACAGCCTGGATTGCGAATAAATTAAAGGCTGAGATTAGTCTTTTACACGTTCTGCGTCGTCATTCTGATTATGAAGCTTTAAGCGACCATACAGGGACGATCGGTTTAGGTGCGCGTTCGCGCTTGCTTGAAAAACTATCTAATGTTGATGAAGAACGCGCACGCCTTGATCAACAAAAAGGTAATCTGATTTTAGATCATGGTGAAGAATTATTAACATCAAAAACAGAGCATAAAATCACACGCCTCCATCGTCGTGGCAGCTTAGAAAAGACAATTCAAGAGCTTGAGCCAGAACATGATATTATTGTGATTGGAAAACGCGGCGAGCATGCAGCCCTTGAGTCTGATTATTTAGGGTCTAATTTAGAAAAAGTTGCAAGAAGTGTCACAAAACCTATTTTCTTAGTCTCATCTGTTTTACGTCCCATTAAACAATTTATGATTGCTTATGATGGTAAAGCGAGTAAAAAAGTTGTGGACCATGTCTGTTCGTCCCCTCTTTTAAAAGGCTTAGAATGTCACTTTGTAACAATCGAAAAAACAGCTGGTGAAACAGACACAAAAGAAGCTCTGACTGACTTAAGAAACGCTGGCTTTGAAGTCACACAAAAAAGCATTCAACATGAGCATCCTGATGATGCTCTCAGTAGTTATGCGTTAGAAAATGATATCGATCTATTAGCAATCGGTGCGTACAGTCATTCACGCATACGCTCTATCTTTTTAGGTAGCACAACGGCATCCTTGATTAAAAAATGTAAGATTCCATTACTCCTCATACGCTAATTTAGTGTTGAGGCCGATAGCGATCTTGTAAATAGCGCTCTTTATAATTAGGGTCTAAATGAAATAGCCCATATGTATCAAAATACTGCTGCAAAATTGGGTGTTCTAATGTATTTACTTTTAACAAGTCATTATTCAATACATCATTTATCCTCTTTTGTTCCTCACTCGCTGTAATCGTTAACGGCTTTGGCAGAGGGTGTTTTGATGCAAAAAATACAATTTCATGAAAATGATGAGATCGCATACTCACATAAGGGAAAACAGATTTAATTGTATTATAAAGCACCTTACTAAAATCTGGGCTCCCATAAAAAGACCAAAAAGAAAAGACGCCCTCTTCTTCTAAATGATCAAAATAAAATTGCATATATTCTTTTGTATACATAGGGGAAGAATAAATAATACTCACCTCCTCAATATCAATAACAATTGCATCATAGATGTCATCTGTTCTACGAATAAATTCTGCGCCATTCTCAATTATTAACTTTAATTTTGGATCAGTAACAACATGGTTATTCTCTTTTCCAAAATAATCTCGTGATGCTTCTACAATAACGGGATTGATTTCTAATTGAGTGACATAGTCTACATTTGACGAAGACACCAACCCTCTAGCCGTATATCCACACCCCAAACCAATTGCTAAAACATGGCTATCTTGACGTAAATACGATGCTGTTTTCTCCCCTAAATAACTTTCTGCACCAGCACTTTTATGACCTTGTGAACCGCCACACATTCCACGGCCATTAATCTTTAAAAATTTCTGATCCGGTTCACTTAAAACCGTAATAACACCATAGGGAGAGTTTTTTTGAAATTGAATTTCTCCAACTTCTGTTCCTGTCATAAAAGAATATCCTTTATGATAAATCATTATTTCTTTTACTGATATACAGCCAAGAAATATAACTATTAAAAGTTTTAACATCCTATTTTCAATCATCAATAAAAGGACAATCACATTAAAACTAATAGCCACTATAATAGTGATACTTAACCCCCAATTTGGAATTAAGAAAAACCCTGTCAGTAAGCATCCAATGATACACCCTAAAATATCATAAAAATAAACAATCCCTGTATCTGTGGTAACTGTTCCTTTTTGCTTTATATACAACCCATTAATTATAGGGAAACAGCCTCCAATCAAAAATGCTGGTGTAAATAAATACCACCACATAAACATCAAATTCATAAAATGATGCCAACCACTTTCCTCAAAAGTGGCTTCAATAAAATTCAATATTTGTGGAATATAGTCATAGTTTTTTAAAACCAAATAGGCATAAGCGATTAAAGCAAATTGCATATAAATTAATAATTGATGAGCGATCTGTTTACGATTTTGTGAGAGCCAAGAAAAAAACAAACTTGAAAAACCAAGCCCCGCCAAAAATGCAGCGATCGCGATCGCAATAATATCTGATGCTTTTAAATAATAGAAAAAGAGAACATGAATACTATAGGTTTCATAAATGAGAGAAGCGGCTCCCACAAAAAAAATTGTTATCAATAAGATGAATTGCTCTTTTTTCATAGTAAAACACAACCCTCTACACAAAGTTTAAAAGATGTTATTTAATATACTTTACATGTATTTATTAAACCTTAAAATATTCGGCTATAGTCTGGCACTGTAGTTAATAGCACTGAACAACTCTATAACCGTTACCAATCTCAGCTACTCTCGAGCTAAAGCTCGAAGGACAAGAACAATTTGATGTTATATGATTAGAGAGTTTACAAGAGGTATTAAATGTACGACGGTGTTTATATGTGATATACATGCCACCATAAGAGTCTGTTTCTTGCTCTACACATATTTTATTCCCCTCAGAATCAATCCCTTGCAAAACTTGCCCTGATGAACAAACGAGATCCAGTACAACACTGTCACATGTATTAGCCTTCACGTCAGATGTCGGGCTTAGGATAAAAGCCAATGCCATCAAAACAAATAATTTCGTATATATTTTTTTCATTACAGGTTTTCCTTCCATTTTCTTACACTTTACCGATCAAATATTAAAAATTGTTAAAGTTATACTCTATTCACACATATACCATATCCGAGTATCAGGATCTTGCCAAGGACATATTCTTTCACACTGTTCAGCAGACCATGATGACCAAGAACCATACCCCGATCCAGAAGCATTACAGGTTCTCGAACGGCTCTCAGACCCCCAAAAACCTTCTGGGCAAGATCCATTGTTACGTGTCTCTGTTTGCACTGAGTTGGGAGTACAAACAGGGAAACCACAAATTTCTATAACACCGGAACCTGAGCCATCAAAACCTGGCATAGTATAACTTGTATTCTGTATATAATAATATGTTTTACCGCCACCATACATAACATTCCCAGATAGGTCCCTGTTATGCATATGAGAGAACCCTGCTCCTAACCCACTAGAGTACTTTATACTATCAATTTGACTACGAACATCACCTTCTATTTGAATTGTGACATCGTTCGCAATTCCTGTAGCTTGGTAATCGGAAGTGGCATACTCTGTATCTTTAACAGCAGAAATTGAATACCCTCTAAAATCACTTGTAGGAGAAATACTTCCTTTGCCTCTATTACTCATATAACCAGCACCAAGTGAGCCATCATAGTAGTTGTCATAATTTTCGGGGTATGTAAATGTATAACTTGTACAAAGTGATGTCTCACTTTCTTCCACACAATTAGACGTATCCCAAGCTGACCACGAACTATAACCCGTACCCATTGTATTACATGTTCTTGTACGTGATTTATTTCCAGTATAACCACTGCCACACGATGCTGACTGTGTTTCAACTTCATTTGGTGTACATGTTTCTCGAATAAAACTAATCATGCTTGTACTTCTGAAACGAGAACATTCGTCATCATCACGCCCTTCATATTCCCAGATTGTGTAGCCATTATTATAGCTATGGCTAAAGCGAGGATCTGTCCTATAGTAATCAATTGCTCCATCACTATCAAAATCTATACCTAACCAGCCCGAATTATCCGCTATACCATCTACAACGATAAATAAGTGACATGAATCATCGTCATTATCACAACGACCATCATCCCTATCTACACCACTTTCCTGTTCATTAAACATAGCGATGACAGAATGTCCATTAAACAGATCAGGATAAGATAATGGTGTAATTGTTGATCCAGTTAAATGATCTGCTACATTACTTTCTGAGTAATTTGGTATATCATAACTACCATTATAATAACCAGAACCTCTGTAACCAGCTTCACAAGCATTACCCCCATGATTCAGAGACTTATCTTTTGGTAAATAATAATAATTATTACCACCTACCTCAAAAGTCCAGTCACCTGCAACATTTGCTGTACAGCTTGATCTATTCCATGATGACCATGCCCCCCATGCAGAGCCATCGCCATTACAAGTTCTTGTACGGGTTTGATCACCAGAATAACCACTACCACAAGCAGATGTTCCCGATTCTACCGCATTTGGTGTACAAACGGGCTCTGATTGATCACCGTAAAGAAGTTCTATTAACTTATCACGCTTAGAACATCCTGCTTCCTCACAAATTTCATAATAATAAGTCATCGTTTGGTTCTTATAGGCACCATTTGATATTGTTTGCTGATGCGTACCTGCACTATAGCCACCAGTTTCTGCTGCACCAGGGAACGATGATTGTGGCATGCCACAATTAATCGTAGCTGTATATACTCTGCCTTGGCCGCTCTTTCTATATATGATTTCACATTCATCATCGACCATAGGATCACCGTTTTGATCTGTAACTTGTTCAGTGACAGAAACAGAATCTACATTTTGACTATATGTACAAACCATAGATCCATCTGATGTACAGCTTGAGTTATCCCAAGCAGACCATGCACCGTATCCTGTGCCTGTTGCGTTACAGGTTCTTGTGCGGGTGGCTTGACCATTATAGCCTGATGGACAAGATTGTGATTGCGAATCTGTTGCACCTGGCGAACAGATAATCGCCTGACAGCTTGATGTATTCCACGCTGACCAGTCACCATATTCTGTACCATCCTCATTACACATTCTTGTACGGGTCTTGTTACCATAGTAACCGCTATCACAAGCTGCTTGTTCTTGATCTAATGTCTCCGGCTCACAGATTTGTTCGCGACAGATTTCGTAATATGCTTCAGAGTCGCAACCATTAGAACCAGTCCTTCTGTGTTCTACTAACTCACCAACATAATAACCACCATTTTCTTCCGCTGATGTAACCATACGATTTTCTGCTTCATAAACAAGAACAGAATCCCAGAAGTAGCTAATTCCAAAGTCAGTTTCAAAAGTACATGATTGATCAAAATCGAAATGTCTACTCACAAAATCATTTGGACCATTTCTATTATAACGACACACTAAATTCTCACCTGGATCACAGTCTGCTGTTTCATGGTCACCCCATGCTGTCCAACCACCATTACAAAGATATTGACGACGTTGGGTCTTATTCCCAACATCACAGCTCACACTA